>MKWU01001245.1_pt1 | contig 45506 bp, 44 predicted proteins | sample 809101 | NCBI WGS metagenome assembly MKWU01 (sample SAMN05860141, study PRJNA318959) | sponge metagenome | host: Aplysina aerophoba | place: Slovenia: Piran, Adriatic Sea, Gulf of Piran | collected 2013-05-07 | reverse complement strand
CGTAGTCGTCGAGCCAGTCGCGGAGCGCGCCCGCCCGGGCGAGCGTCTCGCCCGCGAAGCGCGCGACCTCGCGGCCGGCCTCGGTGAGCTGGCGGCGGCGGCCGTCGCGCTCCAGCAGCGACACGCCGAGCCGGCGCTCCAGCTGCGACAGCGACTGCGAGAGCGCGGGCTGGCTCACCTGCAGGCGTCGTGCCGCCTCGGTGAGCGTGCCCCAGCGTTCGAGCGCGCGTACGTAGGCGAGTTGCTGGAGGTGGAGGTTGAGCGGCGCTTCGTCGAAGTCGCCGTCCCGTCCGGCAAGCTCGGCGGCGGGTTGCGCGATGGCGTCGAGGTCGGAAGTGGCGGCGCGGGTGGTCATGGGTCTTCCTGACGATTGGTAAGTCTATCTTATGCTATTCGGAAGAAACTTCCACTAGTCCACACTACGGCGCGTGTCTACCCTCGATGTCGTATGGGGCTGCGCGCCAACGACGAGCGCGCGCCGCGAAAGGGGCAATACACCGTGGGTGAGCCGATCAACGTAGCAATCATCGGGGTGGGGAACTGCGCGTCCTCGCTCGTGCAAGGCGTCGAGTTCTACAAGAACGCCCACCCCGACCAGACGATCCCGGGGCTGATGCACCCGGTCCTCGGCGACTACCACATCAGCGACATCAACTTCACCGTCGCCATCGACATCGACGCCAACAAGGTCGGCCGCGACCTTTCCGAGGCGATCTACACCGCGCCGAACAACACCTACAAGTTCGCCGACGTCCCGCACCTGGGCGTCCCGGTCATCCGCGGCATGACCCACGACGGCCTCGGCAAGTACCTCTCCGAGGTGATCACGAAGGCGCCCGGCTCGACCGCCGACATCGTGACTGTCCTGCGGGAGACCAACACGGACGTCGTCATCAGCTACCTCCCCGTCGGCTCCGAGGAGGCGACGAAGTGGTACGTGGAGCAGATCCTCGCGGCGGGGTGCGCGTTCATCAACTGCATCCCGGTGTTCATCGCGCGCGAGGAGTACTGGGCCGGCCGCTTCCGCGAGGCGGGGCTGCCGATCGTCGGCGACGACATCAAGTCGCAGGTTGGCGCGACCATCCTGCATCGCCTGCTCGCGCGGCTCTTCCAGGACCGCGGCGTGAAGGTAGACCGCACGTACCAGCTCAACTTCGGCGGCAACACCGACTTCCTGAACATGCTGGAGCGCGAGCGACTCGAGTCGAAGAAGATCTCGAAGACCAACGCCGTCACCTCGCAGATCGACTACGAGATGCCGTACGCCGACGTGCACGTCGGCCCCTCCGACCACGTGCCGTGGCTGGAGGACCGCAAGTGGTGCCACATCCGCATGGAGGGCACGACGTTCGGCGAGGTGCCACTCAACCTCGAGTGCAAGCTGGAGGTGTGGGACAGCCCGAACTCCGCCGGCGTGGTGATCGACGCGATCCGCTGCGCCAAGATCGGCCTCGACCGTGGCATCGGCGGCCCGCTGCTGGAGCCCTCGGCGTACTTCATGAAGTCGCCACCGGAGCAGTGGCACGACGACATCGCGCGCGACCGTCTGGAGACGTTCATCGCGGGCGAGGTGGAGGCGCCGGCGGGCAACTAGGGCGACCGCGCGGGTAGCGCGGCGCACGAGGAGACTGCCACGCCATGGCGGCGTACTGGGGCTTCCGGATCGCGTCGCTGCTCGCCCGGCTCGTCCCGCTGCGCGTAGCGTACGCCTGCGGCTTCGCCGTGGGCGTCCTCGCGTACTACGGGTGGACGGGGGGCCGCCGCCGCTGCGTGGGCAACATGCTGCGCGTCACCGGGGGCGATACGGCCACGGCGAGGCGCTACGCGCGGCGCTCCTTCGGCAACTACGGCGTGTACCTCGTGGACTTCGTGCGCTTCGGCTCGCGGCCGCGCGATGAGCTGCGCGAGCGCGTCCCCTATGACGACTGGGAGTACATCGACGGGGCGCTCACGGGGAACGGCCTCGTGCTGGTCACGATTCACTTCGGCGTGTGGGACCTGGGCGCGGTCGCGCTCAGCGAACACGGGTATCGCGTGTCTGTCATCGCCGACACGTTCGCCGACCCACGGCTGAACGAGATGGTGCTCGGCTCCCGTCGCAAGCTCGGCATGCAGGTCCTGCCCGCCGACCGGATCGGGCCGCGCCTGGTGCGCTCCCTGCGGCGCAACGAGGTGGTCGCGGCACTGATCGACGTGCCCCAGCCCGGTCGCGGCGTCGAGGTGGAGTTCTTCGGCGACACCGTCGCCGTGCCGGACGGGCCCGCGCGCGTCGCGTTGCGCACCCAGGCCTCGGTGATGGCGGCCACGGTGCCCCGCCTGTCGAGGTGGAGCGACCGGGCCACGCCGGACCTGGAGCACATCCGCTACGAGCCGACCGGCGACCTGGAGCACGATGTCCACGCGCTGACGCAGGCGATCTTCGTCGCCCTCGAGGCGATGGTGAGGCGTCACCCCGAACAGTGGTACATCTTCCGCTCGCTGTGGCTCGACGACATGCGCGCCGGGCAGGCCGCCTGACCGATGATCGCCACAGCGGCGCTGCGCGTGTGGATCGGCGTCTTCGGGTGGCTCCCCCTGCGAGTGCTGTACGCCCTCGCCGACACAGCCGGCACCGCCGCGTGGCTGGTGTCGCCGCGCCTCCGCGTCGTCACGATGGATCACATGCGACACGTCCACGGAGGCGAGGCGAACCGCGGGACCCTCGCGCGCGACGCTCGCGGCGCCGTCCGCAGCGCCATGCGCTACTGGGCCGACATGGCGCGCTCCGCCCACGTCCCGCCCACCGCCGGGCTCGACCGCCTCGAGGCCGTCGACGGCATCGACGGGTTCTTCGAGGCGTACGACCGCGGATGCGGCGTGATGTTCGTGTCCGCGCACCTCGGGAATCCCGAGACGCTGATCCGCGTCGTCGGGGCGTTCGGGATCGACGTGCTGGTCCTGACCGAGCCGCTGTCGCCTCCCGCCGTTCACGAACTGGTCCACAACGTGCGGCAGGCGCCGGGCGTGCGCTTCGTGCCGGCGGACCGCGCGGGCGTCCGGCTCGCGATCCAGCAACTACGCGCCGGCAACGTGCTGGCGATCCTCGCCGATCGCGACGTGCTGGGCACGGGCCACCCGCAGCCGTTCTTCGGCGAGCGCGCCCGGATGCCGCGCGGCGCGGTGGAGCTGGCGCTCCGCACCGGCTCGCCGATCGTGTCCGGCTTCGCACGCCGGACCAGCGGCGAGGGCATGCGCGTCTCGCTCGATCCGCCCCTCGAGCTCGAGGCCACCGGCGACCGCACGGCCGACGTCGAGGAGGGCATGAAGCGCCTGACGCGCGCGCTCGAGGCGGGCATCCGCGCCTCACCCGACCAGTGGTTCGCGCTGCACCCGGTGTGGCGCGGCCTGTCGACGTGACACGCCATGTGGCTCCAGCCGCGACGCTGACGGGGGCGGGGGTACAATGCGACCCATGATGGACACGGCCTCGACGGACGACAGGCCCGCCATCCAGCGCTTCGGTCGCGCGGACCTCCAGACGCACACCGCCTTCGGCGACGGCATGGCCGATGCGCAGACGCTGCTCGACTACGTCGAGCGCTGCACCGACCTCGACGTGATTGCCGTCACCGACCACGACGACGTGGGCGGCGCGCTGCTCGCGCGCGAGGCACACGCACGCGGCAACTACCGCTTCGAGTTCGTGCCGGGCATCGAGCTGACGACGCGCGCCGGGCACCTGCTCGCGCTCTGGGTCGACGAGCCCCTGCCCTCCCTGCGTTCGCTCGCCGAGGCGGTCGAGCTGGTGCACCAGGCGGGCGGGCTCGCCGTGGTGCCGCACCCCTTCTCGTGGCTCACATGCTCCGTCGGGCGCCGCACGCTCGACCGCCTCCTCGACAATGGCGACCCGGCGACGCACCCCGACGGCATCGAGGTCGCCAACACCACGCTGGCCGGGCGGGTGACCGGCGCGCGCGCGCTGCGCCGCAACCGCGAGCGCTACGGCCTCGCCGAGACCGGGGGGAGCGACGCCCACTTCCTCGAAGGCGTCGGCACCGCCGCGACGCTGTTCCCCGGCACCACGGCCGCCGAGCTGCGCGACGCGATCGAGGCGCGCACGACGATGGCGATGGCCGGTCGCGCGCCGAGCATGCGTCGGCTGGGCTTCCGCCAGCTCGCGCTGCAGCAGGTGCGCGGGCTCTCCGTCACACCTCGCAAGGTCATCGGCGCGCAGATCCAGAAGCTGCGCTCGCCGACGCTCCCACCGATCGGAGGCCTGCGGTGAAGATCGCGTTCGTCTCCCCGTACGACTGGCTCACTCCCGGCGGCGTGAACCGCCACATCCAGCAGCTCACCGAGCGCTTCGAGGCCGGCGGACACGAGGTCCACATCCTCGCGCCCGCCACCGGCGAGCACGACAACGAGCGCCTGATCTCGATCGGCCGGCCGGTCCCGGTGCCCGCCTCGGGCTCGACCGCGCGGATCGCGCTCAGCCCGCGGCTCGGCCGGCAGGTGCGAGGCGCGCTGGAGCAGCGCCAGTTCGAGGTGGTCCACGTCCACGAACCGCTGATGCCGACGCTCCCGATCCAGGTGCTCCGCGCCTCGCGGTCGGTGAACCCGAACGTCGTCAACGTCGGCACGTTCCACGCGACGAAGGACGGCGGGAACCGGCTCTACTCGTACGGCCGACGGCTGCTCAAGCGCTGGTTCCGCGAGATCGACGGCAAGATCACCGTCTCGCCGCCGGCGCAGCGCTACGTCAGCCGCTACTTCCCCGGCTATTACAACGTCATCCCCAACGGGATCGAGGTGCCACGCTTCGCCGACCCCACGCTCGAACCCCTCCATGAGTTCGAGGACGGGATGACGAACATCCTCTACGTCGGGCGCGCCGAGAAGCGAAAGGGCCTGGGCGACCTGCTCCGCGCGTTCGGGATCGTCAACGCGCGCGACCCTAACACGCGGCTCATCGTCGTGGGCCCCGACTCGCGCATGAAGCGCCGCTACCGCACCTCGGTGGAGCGCGAGGGCCGCCGGGGCATCGTGTTCGTGGACGACGTCTCCGACGCCGACCTGCCGCGCTACTACCGCACCGCCGACATCTTCTGCTCGCCCGCCACGGGCCACGAGTCGCAGGGCTACGTGCTGCTCGAGGCGCTGTCCGCAGGTACGCCGATCGTCGCGTCGAACATCGACGGCTACGCCTCGGTGATCACCGACGATGTCGACGGCCTGCTCGCGCGGCCTCGCGACCCGCTCGCGATCGCCGAGGCGCTGACGGCGCTGGTGCGCAGCCCGCAGCGGCGCGCCCGGCTGGCCGCCGCCGGACGCAAGCGTGCGGACGAGTACTCGTGGCCCCGCGTCACCAGCCGGGTGCTCTCCTACTACGAGCGGCTGCGCGACGACCGCGCCGCCCACGCGCGCACGCTCCTCGCTTCGGCGCGACGGCGTGATTAGCACCCGCGGGCGGGAGCGCTGCTGATGGCGCTGCCCTCGAGCCTGCTGCCAAACCGCGCGCCCGCCATGATCATCGGCCCGATCGTGCGTCTCCTCGCGCGCATCGGCGTGACGCCCGACATGGTGTCGTTTGCCGCGCTCGCGGGGAACGTCGGCGCCGCCGTCCTCATCGCGACGGGCTCGCTGACCGCAGGCGGGATCGTGATGCTGGTGTTCAGCGCCCTCGACTTCCTCGACGGCGAGCTGGCGCGCACGACCGGCCGCGCGAGCAAGGCCGGCGCGATGCTCGACTCCGTCTTCGACCGCTTCTCGGAGGCGGTAGTGCTCTTCGGCCTGCTGCTGTACGAACTGGGTGAGGGCCGGAATGAGGAAGCGGCGCTCGTGTTCGCCGTCCTCGCCGGCTCGCTCCTCGTCTCGTACGTGCGAGCGCGCGCCGAGGGGCTCGGCGTGGCGCTCACCTCCGGCTGGCTGCGTCGCGCCGAGCGCGTCGTGCTGCTGGGCGTGGCGCTGATCACGGGTGTGCTCGTGCGGCCCGTGCTGTGGGCGCTCGCGGTGCTCACCGTGCTCACGGCAATCCAGCGGCTCTATCTCGCGATGCGCATCCTGCGCGCCGAGGCGGCGGAAGGCGATTGATCATGGTCAACGAGTCCCCGATCCCGCGAGAAGAGCGGCCGGCCATCGCCGACCACCTCGCGCAGCGCCTGATGGGGCCCGTCGGCCTCGACATCTGGACGCAGCAGGAGTCCGCGCTTGTGCGCACCGACCGCGACCCCTGCACGTTCTGTGACCAGGTGACCATCGCCGCCCGCCAGTTCGCGTCGCTGCACCCGGCGATCTCGCTGACACGCTATGACCTCGACCGGCACGCCGACCGGGCACGCGAGGCGGGCATCGACCGTCCGCCGGTGACCGTGATTCGCGGCCGCGGCCACGAGATGCGCATCGTCGGGTTGTGGTCCGGGGTGCTGTTCCCGGCGTTCATGGAGGCGATCATCTACGCGAGCTCGGGCGCCCCGCCGCTCGAGGCCAGCACCCTCGAGACGCTCGCCGAGGCCGACGACGCGCTCGACGCGGACCTCGACGTCGAGCTGCTCGTCGCGCCGTACGACCCGCAGTCGGCGGTGACGCTGCGCTTCGCCGCCGCGTTCGCGATGGTCATGCGCCGCGTGCGCTTCCAGGCGATCGAGGTGTCCGAGTTCCCGCTCCTCGCGGAGACCCGCATGGTGGCGGAGTTGCCGGTGCTGACCATCGGGGGCCGCCGCTTCACGGGAGGGTGGAGCGAAGCAGACTTCGCCGAGCAACTCCGGCGGTGTGCGACGGGCGAGCAGGAAAACGTGATCCGCGACCGCGTCCTGGTGTCGCCGTTCCTCACCATCGAGCAGGCCCAGGCCATGTCCACCGGCGAGGCGCCGCCGCCCGACCCGCAGCAGCCGCCGATGTCGCCGGGCGGCCTCGTGCTGCCTCGATAGGAGGGGGGCGCGGGCCCGTGAGCCGGGGGCCGTAGCAGGCGCTTAGCCGCGGCGCGACTGCCTTGCCACGACGAGCGCCGCGACGCCGAGCCCGCCACCGACTATCAGCGCCAGCACGCCGACGATGATCGCGGTGGTCGTCGTCGACCCGCCACCGGTGCTCTCCGTGACCGTCTCATCCTCGGGGGGGTCGTCCGGCTGGGGGCTCGCGGTGGCCACGGGCGCCTCGTCCTCGTCGCCATCGCCGTCGTCCGCGTCGGCGTCGTCCGAGGGGCGCGAGGAGCCTCCGGTCGGGAGTTGCAGCGGCGCCCGCGTCGCCTCCGCCTGCGGCGGCGGTGTGGAGTCGACGCGCGGCGTGAAGTCGATGGGGTCGAGGCCGTTGTCCTCGCGCCACATGTTGTAGAGCACGTCCTGGTCGAAGCCGTAGACACGTTCGAGCGCCGCGTCGGTCGTGGAGCCCTCCCGGACGTGGCGGTAGAGCGCCGCGAAGGAGTCCTCGCCCCAGTTCTCGATCAGGTAGCTGACGGTGGACCACGACTGCCCGTAGAACAGGTCGACCTGTGTCGGGTCGTTCGAGGGCGAGTCCATGTTGCGCAGCCGCAGCGTGCTGTCGGTCTGGATGCGGAAGGTGATCGCCGTGTTGTAGGGCCTCGGGCTGCGCTGCATGTAGACCGCGGTGCCCTCGTCCAGCCACGACGGGATGCGCGTGAACGGGCCATCGCCCGCCACCGCTGTCACGATGTGCGCCATCTCGTGGCGGACGACGTCCGAGGTCGCCGTGAACACGAACAAGAGGTCGGCGCCGGTGCGCTGGCCCCCGGTGCGCACGAGTTCGTCGAACGCGCGGCTGCGCGGTCGCATCGCAAGTTCGCCATCGCGCTCAGACGCCCACACCATGATGCGCACGTCGTACGGCACCGTGACCCGGAGCAGGTGCTCAGTCTCTTCGAGCGCCGACTCGCCGGCGTTCAGCACGCGGTCCGCGAAGTCCTCGTTGCCGCCGTACCAGTACACGGTGACGTAGCCGAGCTGCTTCTCGTTCCAGCGGTAGCGGCCGTCCAGAAAGAGGTACTCCTGCTCCTCGCTCTGGAAGGTCTGACCCTCGGTGTCCGTGAACTCCCAGTAGAAGCGGAACTGCGAACCGACCGGGATGTAGCGCTGACCGGTGCGGGTCTCCAGGGTGAAGCTCACGTCGTTCTCGGGGCCTGGCCCGAAGTTCGCCTCGCCCCGGCCGCCGACGTCGCCTTCCTTCGGGTTGAGCACGCGATAGACGAGCGTGGCGCTCTCGAGCCCCGCGGGTGCGGTGACACGGGCGCTGAAGACGACCGACGTCGGATCGTCCGTCGTCGCCTGGATGTTCGTCACGCCGTTGTCGGCCGAGACCGGGGACGGTCCCAGCGCGCCGAGTGTGAGCGCCGCGGCCGCGCCGAGTGCGAGCGCCGCGACCGCGCCAAGCGTGGACATCCGTCGCAGGGCGCTCAACTCGCCATCTCCGCCGCGGCGACGCCCACCTGGCTGCGCAGCCACGCGTACACGAAGTCGTCAAACTCGCCGTCGAGGATCGCGCCCGTGTCGCTGGTCTCGTGATCAGTGCGGAGGTCCTTCACCATGCGGTATGGGTGCAAGACGTAGGAGCGGATCTGGTTCCCCCACCCCGCCGCAACGTGTACGCCCTTGAGCTCGGCCATCTCCTCCTCGCGCCGCTCGAGCTCGATCTCGAGCAAGCGTGACTTCAGGACTTGCATCGCGGACTCGCGGTTACGCAGCTGGGAGCGCTCGTTCTGGCATGTCACCACGATACCAGTCGGCAGGTGCGTGAGCCGCACGGCGGTATCGTTCTTCTGCACGTTCTGGCCGCCGTGCCCGCTCGCACGGTACGTGTCGACGCGCAGCTCCTCGGGGCGCACCTCGATCTCGATCTCGTCGTCCTGCGCCTCGGGCATCACCTCCACGAGCGCGAAGCTCGTGTGACGGGAGTTCGAGGCGTCGAACGGCGAGATGCGCACCAGACGATGCACCCCGCGCTCGGAGCGGAGCAGCCCGTAGGCGTTGTCGCCGCCGATGCGGATCGAGACGGACTTGATGCCGGCCTCCTCGCCCGAGGAGATCGACACCACCTGCGTGCTGAACCGGTGACGCTCGGCCCAGCGCAGGTACATGCGCAGCAGGATCTCGGTCCAGTCCTGCGCGTCGGTACCGCCGGCGCCGGCGTGAATGGCGAGCACGGCGTCGTGGTCGTCGTAGGGTTCGCCGAGCATGAGTGCGACCTCGATCTCCGCGAACTGCGCCTCCAGCCCCGAGAGTTCGCGCTCGATGTCGGCGGCGAGGGCGTCACGCTCCTCACCCTCGGTCTCATCGGCGAGCTCGGCGAGGTCGGCGAGGTCGGCGGAGCGACGCTCGAGGCCGCGCCACGACTCGACTTGCCCCTCGAGGCGGGCTACGCGGCGCATCAGCGTCTGCGCGCGTTCGGAGTCGTCCCAGAGGTCGGGGGCGGCGGACTGTACGCGAGCCTCGGTCAGCTCGCGCTCACGCGCGGGCAGGTCAAAGCCGCACCTGCACGTCGCGGACGCGTTCGAGCAGTTCGGCGAGGCGCTGTCGCAAGTCGTCCATGCATCGATGTTCGCACGAGCGGGGGCAGAACGCGACGGGCGCAAGACGAGGGCGCTAGCAAGATCCGGATATCGCGAGGCATGCGGAGATTCGTCCTCGGGCGCGTATAGACTAGGTTGACGCCTCGAGGGCGTGGGAGCAGTCGAGCGATGAAGAAGCGACTGACGGTCAACGTGGACGCCGAGTTGATCGCGTCGGCGAAGCGCCGTGCGCGCGAGCACGGGGTGTCATTGTCCTCGCTGGTCGAGGAATCACTGCGCGAGATCGCCAACGGCGGCGAAGGGGCGGTCAACGGCGAGACGTCTCAGGATCACCCTCGGAACAGTTCGCTGGCCAGCCAGCCGGAGCCCAAGGTCGCCGGCGACGATGGGCCACGCACCCCGGAGGACATCCCGGAGTTCAACCTCCCACCGGGTGATCCCCCGCGCGAGGGCGCGACATCGTGGGTGGAGCGCTGGGCCGGCCTTCTTGAGGACAAGCCTGGGCCGCCGCTCGGCGACGACGATAGGTACGACTACCTGATGAAAAAGTACGGCTTTGATCCTCATCGATAGCGACGTCCTCCTGGATGTCGCCCTTCGGCAGGACCGTTCTTTCGTGAGTCGGCTGCATTTCTCCTGCAAGCCGAGCGTAGTCCTGAGCCAGCCTGTATCGCGTGGCACACGGTCTCGAACGTCTACTACGTCGCTCGGCGAAGGGTGCACAACGTCAATGCCCGAGGCTTCATCCTCAACTTGCTGGACTGGGCGGAGATCGCCCCAACGGACACCGCGTCCGTACGCTATGCGGCGTCATTGCAGATGGAGGACTTCGAGGACGCACTGCAAGTAGCCGCTGCCCGCGCGTGTGACGCGCGGCACATCGTCACGAGGAACTTGAGGGACTACGAACGCTCGCCGATCCGCGCCGTCAGCCCACGCGAGGCCATCGACGCCATTTCGTAGGGGCAGCCGCGTCCTACGCGACCCTCGCCGCCCGCAACGTGTTCACCAGCAGCATCGCGATGGTCATGGGACCGACGCCGCCGGGGACCGGCGTGATCGCGCCGGCCACTTGCGAGACGCCCTCGAACTCCACGTCACCCGTGAGCCGCCATCCGCGCTTGCGCGTCGCGTCGTCGACGCGGTTCGTGCCGACGTCGACGACGACGGCGCCGGGTCGCACCATCTCGGCGGTCACGGTGTTCGGGCGGCCAGCAGCGACGACGAGGATGTCGGCCTCTCGGGCGACGGCGCCGAGGTCCGAGGTGCCGGTGTGGGCGAGGGTGACCGTCGCGTTCGCGCCCTCGGCCTTCTGGCCGAGCAGCAGCGCCAGCGGCTTCCCGACGAGCGTCGAGCGCCCCACGACCACAACGCGCTTCCCATTGGGGTCGTTCCCCGTCCGCAGCAGGATCTGCTGCACGCCGGCCGGGGTGGCCGGCACGAGATGGGGCTGACCCTGCACGAGCCGTCCGAGGTTCACGGGGTGCAGGCCGTCGACGTCCTTGTCCGGGTCGACGGCCTCGGTGATGGCGCGCTCGTCGATGTGCGGTGGGAGCGGGAGCTGCACGAGGATGCCGGAGACGGCGGGGTCGGCGTTCAACTCGCGCACCATGTCGAGCAGTGTGTCCTGGGAGATGTCCGCCGAGGGCGTGATGGTGCGCGCGTCGATACCAGCTTCGGCGCAGGCGCGGGCCTTGTTGCGGACGTAGGTAGCGGACGCGGCGTCGTCGCCGACGAGCACGGCAGTGAGGTGCGGGACGGCGCCTCCGGCGTCGACGTGGGCGCGCACGCGCGTGGCCACTTCGCCCCGGATCTCGGCCGCGATCGCGTTGCCGTCGATGATGGTGGCGGGCACGGGCGGAGTATAGCGGGGGGCGCGTGCTAGAATCGCGCGCCGTGAGCACGCATGCCGTTGGCGTCGACATGATCGAGATTCCCCGCGTGGCGCGCGTGCTACAGCGCCACCCTGAACGCTTCCTGCGCCGCGTCTTCACACCCGAGGAAGTCGCGTTCTGTCGCGGGCGCGTGCGTGAGCTGGCGGCGCGCTTCGCGGCCAAGGAGGCCGTCATGAAGGCGCTCGGCACCGGCGCACGCTCGGTGGCGTGGCGCGACATCGAGGTGCTGCCCGACCAGCGTGGCAAACCACTGGTGTATCTCACCGGCGGGGCCGCCCGGCGTGCCGAGGTGATCGGCCTCGGCGCCATCGACGTGTCACTGAGCCACCTCGACGAGTTCGCGATCGCCGTGGTGGTCTGCTCGCAGGAACGCCGCGAGCAGGAGCCGGAGGCGGCGCGCAGGCGCCTCGTCGACTTCCTGCGGTTGCGAGGTCTACTCGGGGGTCTACTGGGGTGAAGCCGTCATGAAACTGGTCACAGCCGAACAGATGCGAGCCCTCGAAGCCGCTGCCGCCGCGCAGGGCATTGACGAGGCGCAGCTGATGGAGAACGCTGGCGTCGCCGTGGCGCAGGAGGCGTGGATCAACATGGGCGCCGCCGAGGGCCGCAACGCCGTCGTGCTCGTCGGTCCCGGCAACAACGGCGGCGACGGCCTCGCCGCGGCCCGCAACCTCAAGGAGTGGGGCGCCGAGGTCTCCGTGTTCCTGCTCACCCCCCGCACCGACGACGACCCGCAATGGCGGGCCCTGCAGGCCGAGGCGATCGAGGCCTGGAGCGCCGACGAGGATCCCGACCTCGAACGCCTCGAGGCGCGGCTTGCCGAGGCGCACGGGGTCGTCGACGCGCTGCTCGGCACGGGGCTTTCGCGCCCCGTCGACGGCGTGCTCGAAGCCGTGCTCGACAAGCTGGCGGAGCGGCGAGCGCAGCGCATCTTCCGCCCACACCTGATCTCCATCGACGTGCCCACGGGCGTCGACCCCGACACCGGCCACGCCGACCCGGCCGTGGTGCGCGCGGACACGACGGTGGCGCTCGGCTTCGCCAAGGTCGGGCTGTTCGCCATGCCCGGCCGCGCCATCGCGGGCGACGTGGTGGAGACCGACATCGGCCTCCCGGAAGGCCTCGGCGACGACCTGCCGTTCGAGGACATCCGGCAGCGCGACCTCACCGAGCGCATGCCGTTCCGCTCCGACGACGCCCACAAGGGCACCTTCGGCACGACAGTCGTCGCAGCGGGATCGCGTCGCTACCCCGGCGCCGCACGGCTGGCGTCGGAGGCTGCACTGCGGGCGGGTGCGGGGCTCGTGGTGCTCGCCGCGCCGGACTCGACGCAGGCGCTGGTGGCCGCCGGTCCGCCCGAGGTGACGCACCACCCCCTGCCCGATGCGGAAGGCGCGGTCAGCGCCGATGCCGCGGCGGAGCTGTTGCGCGGGCTCGACGGCTGCGAGGCGCTGCTGCTCGGGCCTGGGCTCTCGCACACGCCGGAGACCGCGGCGTTCGTCGCGAACGTGCTCGCGGGCCTCGACGGCTTCGAGGGACTGCGCGGGGTGGTGCTGGATGCCGACGCGCTGAACGCGATCGCCGAGCGGCCGGGCTGGCATGAGCACCTCGGCGTCGCGCGCGTGCTGACGCCGCACCCCGGCGAGATGGCGCGGCTGCTCGGGCTGTCGGTCGAGGAGGTGCAACGCGACCGGCTGCGCCTCGCTGTTGACTACGCGCAGCGCACGAGCAGCGTCGTGGTGCTGAAGGGCGCGAACACCGTGGTCGCGGCACCCGATGGGCGCGCACGGCTCTCGGAGTTCTCGAGCGCGGTGCTGGCGACGGCCGGGACGGGCGACGTGCTGGCCGGGTTCATCGTCTCGCTGATTGGGCAGGGCATGGATCCGTTCGACGCCGCGGCGGCGGCGGTCTACCTGCACAGCGAATCCGGCCGTGCGCTGGAGGGAGCGATGGGCTCGGCGACGGCCGTCGCGAGCGACGTGCTGCGCGCCCTGCCAGACGTGCGGAAGGCCCTCGACGGGTAGTTGCAGAACGTTATGTCCGCCGATCCGACCGTTCACGCGCTCGCACGCCGGGGGGCCGTAGCATTGCAGGGCTCCCGTCCCGTACCATTGCCGGGCTGGCGCGAACGCCAAAGCGCCACTGCAAGGGAGGCCGCCGCAGGGGGGACGCGCGGACTTCCGTTGCACCCCACAGTCACCTGCGCGCGAAACTACTCCTCCCTCGGAGAACCAGCGCCGTGAGCGAAGGCACTCCCACTCCCGAGAGCGATCCGGTCGCCATCGTCTTCCCCGGGCAGGGCTCGCAGCAGCCCGGCATGGGCCGCCTCGTGTACGAACACTCCGAGGCCGCCCGCCTCGTGTACCAGGAGGCGAGCGACCTCGCCGGCATGGACGTCGCCGAGATCTGCATCGAGGAGGACGCCGAGGCGCTCTCCGAAACCACGTTCACGCAGCCGGCTGTCCTCACCACCTCGGTAGCGTTCCTCGGGGCCATGCACGAGAAGCTCGCCGAGGTCGGCCGTTCCATCCGCCCCCGCCTGTTCGGCGGGCACTCGCTCGGTCTGTTCAGCGCGGCCGTCGCAGCGGAGGCGCTGACGTTCCGCGACGCGATGCTCGTGGTCCTCGAACGCTCGAAGCTGATGAGCCGCTTCAACGAGGGCCGCCCGGTCGGGATGGCCTCGATCATCGGGCTCAACGGCGAGCTTGTGCAGCAGCTCTGCGAGGAGGCGACGCGCTCACCGGAGAGCCGCGTCGACATCGCCAACCACAACCTCGACACCCAGACCGTGATCAGCGGCGACGTGAGCGCTCTCGAACGCGCGATGGACCGCGCGCGCGAGCTGCAGGGCCGGGTGATTCGCCTCAAGGTGAAGGTGTCCAGCCACACCCCGCTGCACGACGGGCAGGCCGAGGAGTTCGCGCACCTCATCCGCGAGATCCCGATCAGCGACCCGGCCCGGCCGATCGTCTCCAACCGCACCTCGAAGCTGCTGCACACCGGCGACGACCTCCGCGAGGAGTTCTCGGAGCAGTTGCGCGCCCCGGTGTACTGGTCCGACAACGTGCGCGAGATGACGAACCAGGGCGTGCAGACCTTCGTCGAGAGCGGGCCCGGCCACGTGCTGGCGCGGCTCGTGCGACGGACTGACCGGCGTGTGACCGCGGTGTCCCTCAACGACGCCGAGGTCGAGCCGATCCCGATCTCCGTGCTGCCTCCTGAGTCGACACAGGCGGCGCCTTCCTGATGACCGAACGTTCCGAGCGGCGCGTTGTGGTCACCGGACTCGGGGCGCTCTCTCCCCTCGGCCTCGACATGGAGTCGACGTGGGAGGGGCTGGTCGAGGGCCGCTCCGGTATCGCCCCGATCACCGCGTTCGACGCCTCCGCCTTCCCGTGCCCGATCGCCGGCGAGCTGAAGGGGTTCGAGCCCACGAACTACGTCGACGCCAAGCTGCTGCGACGCATCGACCGGTCCTCGGTCCTCGCGATGGCCGCATCCCGTCAGGCCGTCGAGGACGCACAGCTCGACCTCGAGCGGCAGTCGCCGGGGACCGTGGGGATAGTCCTCGGCACCGGCATCGGCGGGGCATACATGCTCGTCGAGAACCAGGCCGTGATGGACGAGCGGGGCGCGCGCCGCGTCAGCCCGTTCATGATCACCAACGCGCTGCCCGACACCGCCTCGGGCCTCGTCGCCATCGCGCTCGGCGCGCAGGGGCCGAACATGGCGGTCACCGCGGCCTGCGCCACCGGTGGCGCGGCCGTTGGCGAAGCGGCCGAGTTGATCCGGCGCGGCGAGGCCGAGGTCATCATCTCCGGCGGCTTCGAGGCGCCCCTGCGCCCCCTCTACTACGCCGGCTTCAACGCCATGCGCGCCCTCGCCGAGCACGACCACCCGGAGCTGGCCTCGCGCCCCTTCGACGCCGAGCGCAACGGCTTCGTCATCTCCGAGGGCGCCGCCGTGCTTATCCTCGAGGAACTCGAGCACGCCCTCGCCCGCGACGCGCACATCTACGCCGAGTGGAAGGGCGCGGCCACGGCGAGCGACGCCTTCGACATGGTCGCCTCGGCCGACGACGGCCGCGGCATCACCCACGCGATGCGGCAGAGCCTCGACGCCAGCGGCGTCGATCCCGGCACGGTCGACTACATCAACGCCCACGGCACGAGCACGCCCATGAACGACCGCGTCGAGACACACGCGATCCGCGAGGTCTTCGGAGGCCATGCAGACCGTCTCGCGGTCTCCTCGACGAAGTCGATGATCGGCCACATGATGGGTGCGGCCGGTGCCGTCGAGGCGGCGATCACGGTGATGACCTGCGACGAGCAGGTCGCGCCGCCGACGATCAACTACCGCACGCCGGACCCCGACTGCGACCTCGACTACGTGCCGAACGAGGCGCGATCGATGGAGATACGCCACGCGATGAGCACGTCGGTCGGGCTTGGGGGGCATAATTCGGCCCTGATATTCGGACGCTGGGAGGGCGGACCATGAGCGAGGACAGCACGCAACGCCGCGTCGTCGTGACCGGCGTCGGCATGATGACCGCACTCGGCGTCGGCCGGGAGGCCACCTGGGACGCGCTCCTGGGAGGCGAGAACGGGATCGGCCCCGTCACGCTCTGCGAGGCCTCCGACCTCGAGGCGCGCATCGCGGGCGAGGTGCCGGACTTCGACCCCCGCGACTTCATCGACCGCAAGGAAGCGCGGCGCATGGACCGCTTCGTCCAGCTCTCGATTGCCGCCACGCAGGACGCGCTCGAACAGTCGGGCCTCGACGTCTCCTCGGCGGCCGACGAGATCGGCGCGATGATCGGTTCCGGCATGGGCGGGCTCACCTGGCTCGAAGAGCAGTTCCAGGTGCTGTTCGAGAAGGGCCCGGGGCGCATCTCGCCGTTCCTCGTGCCCGCCTTCATTCCCGACATGGCCGCCGGCCAGGTCTCGATCCGCTTCGGCGCGCGCGGCCCGAACTACAACACGGTCTCCGCCTGCGCCTCGGGCGCCGACGCCATCGGCACCGCGCTCGAAACGATCCGGCGCGGAGACGCGCGCGCGATGATCACCGGCGGCTCCGACGCCTGCGTCACGCGCATGGGCCTCGCCGCCTTCCACGCCTCGCGCGCGCTCTCCACCAAGCGCAACGACGATCCCGAGCACGCGTCGCGCCCGTTCGACATGGACCGCGACGGCTTCGTGCTCGCCGAGGGCGCCGCCACGCTCATCCTCGAGGACCTCGAGTTCGCACTGGAGCGCGGCGCGCCCATCCTGTGCGAGGCCGTCGCCTACGGGCAGTCCGCCGACGCGTTCCACGTCACCCAGCCGTCCGAGAACGGCGAGGGCGCGGCGCGCGCGATCAACATCGCGCTGCGCAAGGGCGGCGTCGCAGCCAGCGACGTGGGCTACATCAACGCCCACGGCACCAGCACGCCGCTCAACGACAAGTTCGAGACGATGTCGATCAAGACCGTCTTCGGCGAGTCCGCCCTCACCATCCCGATCAGTTCGAGCAAGTCGATGCTCGGCCACACCCTCGGCGCGGCGGGCGCGATCGAGTCGGCGGCGACCATCCTGTCGCTGCGCGACCAGCGCATCCACATGACCCGCAACATCGAGGTGCCCGACCCCGACTGCGACCTCGACTACGTCCCCGAGGGCGCCCGCGACGTCGACATCGAGTACGCGATGTCGAACTCGCTCGGCTTCGGCGGCCACAACTCGGCCCTGCTGTTCGGGAGGTATCACGAGTAGCGCGCGAATCAACCACGGCGGGCCAGACCCGCAGGACCCCGGCGCTGCTCCCCCCGTCAGCGGATCCACAACAGCCATCGCCCAGTCACGCGAAGGTGCGGGCGATCACGTCCTCGACGGCTCCGGCGGACGCCTGTGGCGCCTCGCTACCGCCCCCAACCTCGACGCCCTCACCGGGGCGGACTGGCCGCCGCTGATCTCACTACTGCTTGCCCGGCGCGGCGTGAGCAACGTCGCGGAGGCGTCACATCACCTCGGCAAGCCCGGCGAGCTGACCGACGCCGCACTCATGCCGAACCTCGACACCGCCGTCGACCGGCTGGAGCGCGCGTGCGCCGAGGGGGAGACGGTCGCCGTCTTCGGCGACTTCGACGTCGACGGCATCACCGCGACCACCATCCTCACCGAGGCCCTCGACGACCTCGGCGCGCACGCGTTGCCGTACATCCCCGACCGCTTCACCGAGGGCTACGGCCCGAACCCGGACGCCGTGCGCGCGCTCCACGCGCAGGGCGCGAGCGTGTTCGTGACGGCCGACTGCGGCACCTCGGCGGTCGCCGAGGTGGAGCTCGCGAACGAGCTCGGCATGGACGTGATCATCATCGACCACCACACGGTGCCCGACGCACTCCCCGACGCGCTGGCGCTCGTGAACCCGAAGCTCGCCGACTCGCAGTACGGCTCCGAGCCCGCCGCCTGCGGCGTCGCGCACAAGGTCGCGCACGACCTCTACGCACGCCTCGGACGCGACTATGACCCGTCCGAGCACCGGGCGCTCGTCGCACTCGGCACCGTCTGCGACCTCGCGCCGCTGGTCGGCGAGAACCGCGACCTCGTGCGCATCGGCCTCGACGCGCTCGCGCACTCGCAACGGCCGGGCCTGCGCGCGCTGGCCGAGGCCTCCCGGGTCGACCTCGCGGACGCCGACCCTGAGCTGTGCGGCTGGACGCTCGGCCCGCGCATCAACGCCGCGGGCCGCATGGAGCACGCGAACACAGCGCTCCAGCTGCTGCTCACGGACTCCGAATCGGAGGCCGCAAGCCTCGCCGGGCAGCTCGACGCGTTCAATCGGCAGCGCCGTCAGGACACCCTCGACGCCCTCGCACTCGCCGACGAGTTGCTGACGCCCGCGCAGCGCGACGACCCGCTGATCATCGTGGCGAGCGAGGAGATCTCGTCGGGGATCGTGGGGCTGGTCGCCGGGCGGCTCGTGGAGGCTCACCACCGCCCATCGATCGCCATGCAGCTCGCCGACGGCGAGGGCCGCGGCTCATGCCGGTCCATCGACGCGTTCGACATCACGGCGCTGCTGCGTCGCCACGGCGACCTGTTCCTGCGCTACGGCGGCCACCGCGCCGCCGCCGGCTTCAGCATCGACGCCTCGCGCCTCCCCGAGCTGCGGGAGCGCCTCGTCGCCGACGCCGCCGAGCACCTCACCCCCGACGACCTCACCCCGACGCTCGACATCGAGGCGGAGCTGCCGCTGCACGCCGTCAACGGCGACCTGCTGCGCTGGCTCCACCGCCTCGGCCCGCACGGTCAGGGCAACCCCGTCCCCACGTTCCTCGCCCGAGGCGTGCGCATCGAGAACTCACGCGTCGTCGGGGCGGACGGCTCACACCTCCAGTTCACGCTGCGCGAGGGCCGCGTGACGTGGCGCGCGATCGCCTTCGGCAACGCGCAGCACGCGGTGCCGGACGGGGACCTCGCGGACATCGTGTACCGCTTCAGGCGGGACGGGATGCGGGGGACGTTGCAGTTGGAGGTGCTAGATTTGCGGCCAGCCGAGCTGGCGACTCGTGGGAGCGTAGTCAAGTAGAACGCAGCGAGGGAAGTGCTGGTGAACTCGTCCCTGGATCAAGGCCCGTACATCAAGGCAGCGTCAGCGCCGAGACGCTCCTCAATATCTTGGACAGCTTCGCGGAACGCGCTTTCGTCTATCGCACCAGCAACAGCGGTCTCTGCAAGAAGAGCCACCCTCTCGATGGTCGCTGCTTCATCCACTGTCACTTCGCTACTATCCGACACGGAGACTTCCCATTGACGGACATCGTCGAGCGATCTCTCGCCCCTGAGGTAAGCCCGCAGAACGATCAGCAGCTCTCGCTCTAACAGGGTTATCGACATAGGAGGATCTCCTGGCTCGCCCAGTCGCTGTCCCGGTCTCGGAGTCGCTCCTGAGTCAACTCTTCGATGCCTTCAGTATCTGGGAGAAGATCGAGAGCGGCACGCTCAGTGAAGTCCCCGGGCCCGATCCGAGAATCTCCGCCAAGGCCGACTGGTGCGCTGGCGGCGTATCCTACTACACCAGGATCGAGAATGCTCACGGCCTCCGAGTCGGGCGAGTTCATTATCTCTCCTGCCCCGGCAGGGGCATTCTGCGTTTCCCCTCTTATCTTACCCTCGCCGAGATTCGGCTCTACCGAATCGGGCACGACGAATCAGCGGCGCCCTCATAGCCCACCTCGCCCCTCGGGTTGAGAGCATCAGATTCGCACTGTACCTAGTCGGAGGTACCAGATTTGCAAGCTCCCTAGCTGGAGATGCCAGATTTGCGACCTGTGGACTGACCGGCGCGCTCGCTACCCTCTTCCGAACGCAACCAACCCATGAGCGCGGGCCGCCCAGCGTGGGCCCGCCACGAGTGAATGTAGAGAGCCATGATCCGACTCATCGTTGCCGCCGCCGTCATCGCGGCGTTCCTCGCCGTCAACTCGGCCGTTGCGCCGACCGTGACTGCGCAGGCGCCCAGCGTCTGTCTCAACCTGCCCGCCGGCGAGCACGAGTTCCGGGCGGCATCGCGCGAGCGCGCGGGTGAGATTGTCTTCCGCGTCGAGGTGGGCGAGGGCGGCAGCGTTACCGAGTTCTACGAGCCCGGCGGTCAGCCGATCGGCGTGGCCGGGTTCGCACAGGTCTTCACGGGCCCCGAAGCCTACGACCTGCCCGAGGGCGTCGAGATCGTCGACTGCGCGCCAGCCGCCGAGGACGACTCGGACGCGTCGGACGCCGCGCTCACGTACTGCACAAGCCTGGACGCGGGCACCTACACCGAGACCGTCAGCGCCGGCGGCCGCAGCTACGAGGCCACGATCAACATCGGCGAGGGCGGACGCCTCATCGACGTCAGCGTCCTGGGACAGACCTACGGACCCCGGGAGGCAATCGAGTTGCTCCAGGGGTTCGGCGCAGCGCTGCCCGAAAACCTCAACATCGCGCCTTGCGAAGCCGCACCGGCCAAGAAGTCGGCGACCGGCAACGCGGGACTGCTCGAGAGTGGCGGCACCTCGGCGTTCGGATACGTCGCGGTTGCGATCGCGGCGCTGGCTGTTGGGGCCGGCTCGGTCGCGGTGCGGCGGCGGATCGGCTCCTAGACCGGGTGGGCCGGGCTTCGTCCCGGCCCGTCTAGTCCGGCGCGCCCCGCACGCGGTACTATCCCCCGCACCACACATGCACGGGGGTGCCACGTACGATGAACGCCTACACGTCTGACCAGCTCCGCAACGTCGTCCTGATGGGACATAGCGGGTCGGGCAAGACGATCCTCGGCGAGGCCGCGCTGCTCGCCTCCGGCGCCATCAACCGCCTCGGCCGCGTCGAGGACGGCAACACCGTCGGCGACTTCGACGAGGAAGAGCGCCGCCGCACCTACACGATTTCCCTCTCCATGCTCCCCGTCGAGTGGAACGGCCACCGCGTCAACCTCATCGACACCCCGGGCTACGTCGACTTCGTCGGCGAGGTCGTGAGCGGCGCGGCCGCCGCCGACGCCGCCGTCATCACCGTCGACGCTGCATCCGGCATCGAGGGCGGCACCGAGGTCGCCTGGGAGATGGCCGACGCCAACTCGCTCGCGCGCTTCATCGCCATCACCCGAATGGACCGCGAGTTCGCCGACTTCGACGGCGTCCTCGGCTCGCTGCGCGACCGCTTCGGCTTGAGCGTCGTTCCACTCACCATCCCCATCGGCTCCGGCGACACCTTCGAGGGCGTCGTGGACCTCGTCAGCGGGCAGGCCCGGATGGGCGCCGACGGCACGCCAGGCGACGCCCCGGCCGACCTCGCCGACGCCATCGAGGCGGCCCGCGAGCAGCTCATCGAGTCCGTCGCTGAGACCGACGACGAACTCCTCGAGCTCTACCTCGAGGGTGAGGAGCTGCCTGGCGAGCGCATCGCCGAGGCGCTTGCCGCGGCCGTGGCCGCCGGCGACGTCGTGCCCGTCCTCGCCGTCTGCAGCGTCACGGGCGCCGGGCTGCGATCGCTGCTGAACGAGATCACGCGGCTGCTGCCCTCGCCGCTCGGACGCGAGCACGACCTCGCCGAGGGCTCGGTCGTCACCGGCGAGGGCGACGTGGTGGCGCACGTCTTCAAGACCACCGCCGACCCGTTCGTGGGGCGGCTGACGTACATGAAGGTGCTGCGAGGAACGCTCACCCCGACCTCGAACCCCTACAACGTGCAGCGTCGCACCACCGAGCGCCTCGGCCACCTCTACGTCCAGCGTGGCAAGGACCAGATCGAGGTGCCCGAGCTCGTCGCGGGCGACATCGGCGTGGCGGCCAAGCTCGCCGAGACGATGACCGGCGACACCTTCGTGGCCTCGGCGGACTCGACCGTCGAGGCGGCCCCGCTGCCGTTCCCAGAAGCGACGTTCCGTTCCGCCCTGCACCCGCGCACGAAGGCCGACGTCGACAAGCTCTCGACGGCGCTCCAGCGCCTGGTCGAGCAGGATCCGACGATCGTCGTCGAGCGCACGCAGGACACGGGCGAGACGATCCTGTCGACGATCGGGGACGCGCAGGCGAACATCGCCGCCTCGCGCCTCAACGACAACTACGGCGTCGAGGTCGACGCGACGATCCCCCTCGTGCCATACCGCGAGACGGTCACCACAAAGGCCAGCGCCGAGTACCGGCATCGCAAGCAGACGGGCGGCCACGGCCAGTACGGCCACGTCGTGCTCCAGATCGAGCCGATGGAGCGCGGTGCGGGCTTCAGCTTCGAGCAGAAGGTCGTGGGCGGGAACGTCCCGAAGCAGTTCATCCCGGCGGTCGAGAAGGGCCTGGTCGAGCAGCTGCCGGACGGCCCGCTCGCCCACTCGCCGATCGTCGACATGCGGGTGACGCTGCTCGACGGCTCATCGCACTCGGTGGACTCCTCGGAGATGGCTTTCAAGCTGGCGGCCTCGCAGGCGTTGAGGCAGGGCTTCCTCGATGCGCGGCCGATCCTGCTGGAGCCGATCGTGAAGCTGAACATCCGCGTGCCCAGCGACCGCGTGGGCGATGTCATGGGCGACCTCAACAGCCGTCGCGGGCAGGTCCACGGCGTCGAGCCGGCGGGCGAGGTGAGCCTGGTCCAGGCCGAGGCGCCGCTGGCCGAGATCCAGCGCTACGGCCCGGACCTACGCGCGATGACCAACGGCCGCGGCACGTTCACCGTCGAGGTGGACCGCTACGCCGAGGTGCCCGCGCACGTGCAGGACCAGGTGCTGAAGGACCTCGAGGCGCTCGCCGCCGCCGAGGCGTAGCCCAACCCACGCCGGACCCCGGACGCACGAGAGCCCTCGCGATTGCGAGGGCTCTCGGTTGTGCCGACGAAGCTCGCCGGTCGGCCCGTGAGGCCGGTCGGCGGCTTGTGCGGGGTGCGTGAGGCTTAGCGACCCTGCCAGTTCGGGGCGCGCTTCTCGGCGAAGGCCTTCGGGCCCTCCATCCGGTCCTCGCTGTTGGCGACCTTCTCCTGCAGATCCGAGTTGAGGTTGCGCAGGTGGTCGAGGTACGCGACGCCCGCGGGCTGCGGCTCCGGCGGGTTCATGTTGAGGTGGACGCCGTTCTTCAGCGCCTGCACCGCCAGCGGCGCGCAGAGCTTCAGCGTCTCGGCGCGCTCTTCCGCCTCCGCCATCATGGCGTCGCGGTCCGCGGCCAGCCACTGCACGAAGCCGATCTCGTGGGCCCGCTGCGCAGTGATGTGGGCGCCCGAGAGGATGATCCACAGCGCCTCGCCGAGGGGCACGAAGCCCATCTCCAGCGTGTCCATCGTGTTGATCGGCGTCAGGCTGCGGAGCGGCTCCGGCATCCCGAAGCGCGACTTCTCGGTGGCGATGCGGAAGTCGCAACGCGCCGAGAGCTGCATGCCGCCGGCCAGCGCGAAGCCGTCGATGGCCGCGATGATCGGCTTCTTGCAGTTGGTGGCGTGGCTGAGGCCGCTCTTGGCCTCCTGCGCGGCGCCCTGGCCGATGGTCTGGTCGCGCTCGGTCATCTCCTTGAGGTCGGCGCCGGCGCAGAACGCGCGGCCACCCGCCCCGGTGAGAATCGCGACCAGCACGTCATCGTCGTTGATGACCTCGTCGAACGAGTCGTAGAGGCCGTTCTGCACGCCCGTGCTCAGGGCGTTCATCCGCTCCTCGTTGTTGATGGTGATCCACGCGATGCGGTTGTTCTTCTCGTAGCTCACCAACTCGAATGTCTTTGAGACCATGCTCTTCCTCTCAACGGTGTATCGCGGGCGACCTCCGCCCGACAGTGGGTACCCGCCCCGTCGCGTAGGGCAGGTGACGCGAGCCTACGTTGTTCAACGCTGCCGGGTCAAAGCCACCAAATCGGGGTACCGGAGCGGCCTCGAACCACCCGGTCACGGACGCACGGGAGCCCTCGCGAATCGCGAGGGCTCCCGGTTGTTCCGACGAAGCTTGCCGGTCGGCCCGTGAGGCCGGTCGGCGGCTCGTTCGGTGTGCGTGAGGCTTAGCGGCCCTGCCAGTTCGGGGCGCGCTTCTCGGCGAAGGCCTTCGGACCCTCCATCCGGTCCTCGCTGTTCGCGACCTTCTCCTGGAGGTCCGAGTTGAGGTTGCGCAGGTGGTCGAGGTACGACACGCCCGCGGGCTGCGGCTCCGGCGGGTTCATGTTGAGGTGGACGCCGTTCTTCAGTGCCTGCACCGCCAGCGGCGCACACAGCTTCAGCGTCTCGGCCCGCTCCTCGGCCATGGCCATCATGGCGTCGCGGTCCTCGGCCAGCCACTGGACGAAGCCGATCTCGTGGGCTCGCTGCGCGGTGATGTGGGCGCCCGAGAGGATGATCCACATCGCCTCGCCGAGCGGGACGAAGCCCATCTCCAGCGTGTCCATCAGGTTGATCGGCGTCAGGCTGCGAAGCGGCTCCGGCATGCCGAAGCGCGACTTCTCGGTCGCGATGCGGACGTCGCAGCGGGCCGAGAGCTGCATGCCACCAGCGAGCGCGAAGCCGTCGACGGCGGCGATGATCGGCTTCTTGCACTCGGTGACGTGGAACATGCCGTTCTGCGCCTCCTGCGCGGCGCCCTGGCCGATGCTCTGGTCGCGCTCGGTCATCTCCTTGAGGTCGGCGCCGGCGCAGAACGCGCGGCCACCGGCCCCGGTCAGGACGGCGACGAGCACGTCGTCGTCGTTGATGACCTCTTCGAAGCCGTAGTAGAGGCCGTTCTGCACGCCCGTGCTCAGGGCGTTCATGCGCTCCTCGTTGTTGATGGTCAGCCACGCGATGCGGTTGCTCTTCTCGTAGCTCACCAGCTCGAAGGTCTGGGTCATACTCTTCCTCTCGTCTTCCGCGGCGAATCCCGCCCGGTATGCAGCGGCCGCCCGACGGCGTCGAGCAGGCGGCGCGAGCGTATGGCGAATGCCGATCCGATGTCAAAACGATCGGCGGCCCCGACGCCGGGTTGCGGTGAACCTACCCGCCGGTCACCCGCAGGAAGCGCCGACGCCCCACGCGCACCTCGTCGCCTGGCTGGACGGGCGCGTCGAACGCATCGACGCGCTCGCCGTTGATGCGCACCGCGCCCTGCTGCACCATGCGCCGCGCCTCCGCGTTGCTCTGCACGAGCTTCGCATCGACGAGCACGCGGTCGAGCCGGCCCTCGCCGCCATCGGGGAGTGCGTACTCCTGCATCTCCGTCGGCGTCTGGCGGCGCTGGAAGGTGGACTCGAAATAGCGCTGGGCCTCCTCGGCTTCGGCGCGGGGGTAGAGCCCCGACGTCACCTCGAGGGCGAGGCGCTTCTTCGCGTCGATGGGCGCCATCGACCCAGCCCCGACCGCCTCGTGGAGTTCGCCGATCTCGGCGGGGGCGAGGTCTGTGAGCAACGTGAAGTAGTCCCGCATCGCCGCGTCCGGCACGGACATGACCTTGCCGAACATCTCGTTCGGCAAGTCGTCGATGCCGATGTAGTTGCCGGTCGACTTCGACATGCGCAGCCGCCCGTCGGTGCCGACGAGGATCGGCAGCGTCACGACGATCTGCGGGCGCTGGCCGTGCTCGCGCTGGAGCACGCGGCCGGCCATGAGGTTGAAGAGCTGCTCGGAGCCCCCCACCTGCACGTCGGTCTCGAGTGCGACGGCGTCGTAGGCCTGCATGAGCGCGTACATGAACTCGCTGACGTAGATCGGGTCGCCGCGCTCGCGGCGGCGCGCGAAGTTGTCGCGTTCGAGGAACTGCGCGACGGTGAAGTTCGAGGCGAGCCGCACCACTTCGTCGAAGCCCAGTTCGCCGAGCCAGTCGGCGTTATAGCGGATCGCGGTGCGGTCGCGGTCGAGGATGCGGAACGCCTGGTCGGCGTAGGTCTCGGCGTTGGCGGTGAGCTGCTGCGCCGTGAGCATCGGCCGCGTCTTGTCCTTGTCCGAGGGGTCGCCGACGAGGCCGGTGAAGTTGCCGATCAGGAACGTCACCTCGTGCCCGAGGTCCTGGAAGGTGCGCAGCTTGCGCATGGTGAGCGTGTGGCCGAGGTGCAGGTCGACCGAGGTGGGGTCGTAGCCGCAGTAGACACGCAGCGGGCGGCCGTCGGCCAGGCGCTCGCGCAGCTCGCGCTCCATGGTCTGGCGCGTGGTGTCGTCGCCGAAGTCGGTGCCGCGCATGATCGCGCTGACCTGCTCGTCAATCGAGGGTGTCGAGGGGCTCATCGCTGCATCCGTATCACGCGAAGTACGCCCGGGTCGCTTCCAGGTCGCGGCCAATCTGGGCGATCAGGGCGTCGGGGCCGTCGAAGCGCTGCTCGGGCCGGAGCCGCTCGAGCAGCTCGACGGTGATGACGCTGCCGTAGACATCCCGGTCGAAGTTCAGCAGGTGCGTCTCCACCATCAGCCGCGCGCCGTCGAATGTCGGGCGCACGCCGATGTTGGTGCAACCCTCGTACTCGACGCCGTCGATGTCGGTGCGGGAGACGTAGACGCCATACGCGGGCAGCGCGAGGTCCGCGCTGAAGCCGAGGTTGAGCGTCGGGAACCCGATGGTGCGGCCGCGCTGGTCACCGTGCACCACGGGTCCGCGCAGCGAGTACGGGCGTCCGAGGAGCTGCGTGGCCTCCTCCATCTTGCCGTCGGCGAGTGCGTTGCGGACGCGCGTGGAGGAGACGGCGCCGTCCTCGAGCGGGAGCAACTCGATCGGCTTCACCTCGAAGCCGACATCCTTCCCGATCTCGGCGAGGCGGTCGACGGTGCCCTCGCGGTTGCGGCCGAGGGCGAAGTCCTGGCCGACCATGAGCAGGCGCATGCCCGCCTCTTCGTGCAGCACGCGGGCGAAGTCCTCGGCGGACACCTGCGCGAGCTCGGAAGTGAACTGCACGACCGACACGAAGTCGAGCCCGGTCGCGCGCAGCCGCTCGACGCGGGTTTCGAGCGAGGTGAGGTAGGAGATCTGTACGTCGGGCCGGAGCACCGAGACGGGATGCGGGTGGAACGTGACGAGCCCGGAGCCGAGCCCGCGCGCCGCGGCCTCGTCGCGCAGCATGCCGACCAGCATCTGGTGGCCGCGGTGGACGCCGTCGAACACGCCGATGGTGATCGCGTGTTCACCCGGCGTGACGGCCGCCCGCAGTTCTTCCCGGATCAGCAGCGCGATGGGGTCATCCCTTCGAGGGTCGTTCAGGCCCGTAGAGCATCGTGCCGATCGCGGCTCCCGGCAAGCGCGCGCAGCGGCCGCGCCTATTCCGTGGCAGGCAGCGGGACGACCCGAACGCGGCGCTCCGTCACGACCGCGAACACCCCACGCCAATCGTCGCGCCCGCCGACCGCAGCGAGGAGCACCGCCGCGCGCTCCGCCGGCAGCCCGCGTGCCCGGAGCAGGATGACACCGCTGTCGGCGGGCTGACCCTCCCGGAACACCAGATCGCCGAAGTCCGTGTCCTGGGTGATGAGCGTGCGGTCGTCGGCGATGGCCCGGGAGAGGACCTGCAGGTCCGTGCGCTCGGGGGACACGGCGGTGACGCGTTCCACGTCGTGGCCGTCCCGGATGAGCGCGTCGACGAGAGGGACGTCGAGGTTCTCGTCGGCCAGGAAGCGCACTCGGCGCTATACGCTGATCGGGCGTGCGCCCTCGGCGCGGAGGGCTGCCGCCGCGTAGTGCAGGCAGGCTCGGATGTCTTCGCGCTTCAGGCTCGGATACCCGTCGAGCAGCTGGTTCTCGTCCCACCCGTCGGCGAGCAACTCGAGCACGAGTTCCACCGAGATGCGGGTGCCGGCCACGACGGGCTTCCCGACCAGCACGTCAGGGTTTCGCTCGATGCGCTGCTCCCACGACATCAGCCGGACCGTGCCCCTCCACGCCAGTTGGCCACCCATGATAGCGAACATGACGGGCCGTCAGCAGTGGCTACAGCCCCGGCAGCTCCTCGGCGATGCGTGTCGCCGACGGCGGCAGCGCCCCCTCGATCGCCAGGATCTCGATCTCGCCGAACAGGTCTGCCTGCCGCGCCTCCACGTACCCCGCGCGCACCAGCTCCAGCACCGCGAGGAAGTCGACGATGACGACGACGCGCGAGGAGGCGCCGACAATCACGTCGCGGAAGCTCAGCGGCTGCCCACTCTCCAGCCGCCCGACCAGCCGCTGTACCCGGTCGGCGAGCCGGATCGGGTTGCGGGCCAACTCGGGCGTCGGCTCCTCTGCGGGAAGGCGTTCCATTACCTCGCGGAAGAGCGCGAACAGCATGTCCGTCGTGACGCCGTCCAGCCCGGGGCCGGGCGGCGCCTGTGGCGGCGCCACCTCGCGCCGGTATGCCGTGCGGTGCTCCTCCTCGAGCTCGCGCAGGTGCTCGGCGGCCGCGCGGTAGCGGCGGTACTCGCGCAGGGCTTCGAGGAGTGCCTCCGGGTCTTGCTCCTCGTCCTCGTCCACCACTTCTTCCGGGTCGCGCGGCAGCAGCGCGCGCGACTTGAGCAGCAGCAGCCGCGCGCCGACCGAGATGAACGCGGCGACGGCCGCGAGGTCGATGTGGTCGCGGCGCTGGAGGTGGCCGAGGTACTGCTCCGTGACCGCCACCAGCGACACCTCGGTGATGTCGAGTTCCTGCCGCTCGATGAGGTGCAGCAGCAGTTCGAGGGGGCCGTGGAAGACGGAGAGCTGTAGCGCGAAGTCATCGGCGCGCGTCGTGTCGGTCGTATTGGCCTCAGCGGGCGGTTCGCCTGAGGTGGTGGTTTCGCTCATCGCTCCCCGAACCGGATGGTGCGGGGAGAAGCGGATGTGCTCGACGTGGTCATCGCGAACCGTACCCGCCGCCGCCCTGGCTGGTGAGGTCGGGGCGGAGCCGGACGGCCTCGCGGAGATAGACGTGGTTAATCTCCTCAAGCGAGCGGTCGGTGTTGACGTGCATGAGCAGCCGCAGGCAGCGCGGCAGGCTGCCCGGGACGTTCATCTCGTGCCCGCACAGCAGCGGCACGTTCGTCCAGCCGGCGGCGCGAGCAGCGACCGCCGGGAACTCGGCGTTGAGGTCCGGCGTGGTGGTGAAGAAGGCAGACGCGACGTGCTCGCGGTCGATGTCGTTCGCCTCCACCACGGCGTCCAGCAACTCCGCGGTCGCCTCGAGGATGGCTTCGCGTGTGTTTTCCGTGACGCTCGTCGCGCCGCGGATGCCTCGAACCATCATGGTTGCGACTCCGATTCCGTTCGCCCGGTCAGTGTTTCCATCAGCGTGCGTGCGGCCTCCGCCCGGCCGTCGCGTGGCGCTTTGCTGATCGCGTCCACGAGCGCGCTGCCCACGACCACGCCGTCGGCGACACGCCCCACCTCCACCACGTGCTCGCGGCGCGAGATGCCGAAGCCCACCGCCAGCGGGAGGCCGGTATGCGCCCGCACCCGCCCGACGAAGTCGGGCAGCTCGGCGGAGACCTGCGCCCGTGCGCTCGTCACACCGGTCACGCTGACACAGTAGATGAAGCCCTCGCCACGTTCGGCGACGGCTGCGATGCGTTCGTCGGTGGACGTCGGTGCGAGCAGGTAGACGACGTCGAGGCCGTGCGCACGCGCCGGACCCGCGAGTTCCGCGGCTTCCTCGACGGGTAGATCGACGATGATGAGGCCGTCAACGCCCGCACTCTCCGCCGCCGCCGCGAATGCGTCGATCCCCGTGGCGAGCAGCGGGTTGAAGTATCCCATAAGCAGTAACGGCTCGGAAACGCCCGCGTCGCGACACGCCCGCACGGCGTCCAGCACGTCGTCCGGGGTCACGCCCTGGTCCAGCGCCTGCTGGTACGCCGCCTGGTTCGTCGGGCCGTCGGCCAGCGGGTCGCTGAACGGGACGCCGATCTCGACCGCGTCGGCGCCGCCGTCGAGGAGCGCGCGGACGAGTTCGGGTGTCGCGCCGGGCTCCGGCCAGCCGCCGGGCACGAAGGCGATCAGCGCCGGCCGGCCCTCGGCGCGCGTTCGCGCGAACAGCTCCGCGAGGCGGCTCATTCGAGCAGCAACAGCGTGATGACGAACGAGACCCCGTTGAGCCCGCCGTGCGCCACGATGCTGACCCACAGCGAACCCGACTGCTCGTACGCCCACGCGAATAGCACGCCGATCAACGCGAACGGCACGACGACGCTGAGGTTGACGTGGAACAACGCGAACAGCAGCCCACTGGCCCACGCGGCCGGCATGAACCGCCAGTACCCGCGCATCCCGCGGAAGAACAGCGCCCGGAACAGGAGCTCCTCGCCGAACGGGGCCGCGACGACCACGGCCAACCCGATCATGAGGATCACGAACGGCCCCAGCGCCGCCTCGAGCGGGATGGTGTTGCCTTCGGCGAGGCCCTGGACCGGGAACCCGAGTGCCTGCAACACCAGGAGCACGGCCTGGTACACGAACAGGATCACGTACGCGCCCACCCACGCGATGGCCAGCGGCCGCCAGCGTCGAGGCGCCACGAAGCCGAGGTCGGCAAACGCGAGGCTGCGCCGGGCGGCGAGCACCAGCACGGTGGCGACGAGCGTGAGCTCGAACAGCAGCATCGCGCCGGCGACGAGGGCGCTCACTCCCTCGCCCGTGCGGGTGAGCGCGATCGCGACGGCGAGCCCGGCGAATCCGGCCACCGTGACTGCGGCGCCGACGCCCAGGTCGCGCCACTGCCAGATGGGCGGGCGGAGTCCCGGCCCGAGAGGCGCGCGGACCACGAGCGGCGCGGCGGCGTGCGATCCAACCATGCGCGGAGCGTAACAAGGCGTCTCGCCCCGCGACACCCACGCACCGCGCCGTGGTCGGGACGCCCGCAGGCGCGAACCTCGGTATGCTCCCGCCCATGTGGAAGCACCGCGAGACGCAGCGTGGCTCACGGCCGTAACCCGACCCAGGGCCCCGCGGCGGGCCTGCTCGTGCGCCCGCCCGCGCCGGGCCGCGCGAAGCGCCGGCTCGCCGCGGCTGTCGGCCACGAGGGCGCCGCACTGCTGGCCGAGGCCATGCTCCTCGACGCCGTGGCGGCAGTGCGCGAGGCGCACGGGTGGCGGCCGGTAGTCTTCGCCGAACCATCCCCCGGCGCGCGCGACATCGCCGCGTTGACAGGCGTCGAGGACGCACGCACACAGGTCGCGGGCGGTCTCGGGCGGCGAGCACTCGCCGCGCTGCGTGCTCTCGCCGACGACGGCTACTCGCCCATCGCCGTGCTCAGCGCCGACGTGCCGTTGCTGACCGCCGAGCACCTCGAGGCCGCTCGCGCGGCGCTCACCGAGGCCGATGTGGTGTTCGGCCCCGCGGCCCACGGCGGCTTCTACCTGGCTGCCATGTGGGAGCCGTGGCCCGAGCTGTTCGAGAACCGCACGGTCGAGTGGGGCGGCACCCGGGTGTTCTCCTCCATCGAGCGCATCGCCCTCGCGCACGGCACGCGCTTCCAGAAGCTTGCGATGGAGCGCGACGTGGACTCGCCGGCCGACCTGGAGTGGCTGCGCAGCCGCGTCGCGGCGATCGAGGAGCGCGGCGAGGCGCTACCGGCGCACACCGCGAAGGTGCTGCGAGAGCTGGAGTCCTCGGTCGGCGCGTAGCGCGGCTTGCTAGAGCGTGACGCCGAGGGCCCCAGCGACCGTGCCCATGTCCTTATCGCCGCGCCCGCTCAGGCTGACCAGCACGATGTCGCCGGAGCCAAGCTCCGGGACGAGCTTCACGAGGTGGGCGATGGCGTGGGAGGTTTCGAGGGCCGGGATGATGCCTTCGGTCTCGCTCAGCAACTGGAACGCCTCGAGCGCCTCGGTGTCGGTGACGGAGACGTACCGGGCCCGCTCGCTGACCTTCAGCCACGAGTGCTCGGGGCCGACGCCGGGGTAGTCGAGCCCGGCGGAGATCGAGTGCGCCTCCACGACCTGGCCGTGCTCGTCCTGCAACAGGTAGGAGCGCGCGCCGTGCAGCACGCCTCGCCGCCCGCCCCCGCGGCGATCGGGCGCCGGTCGCCCTCGAGCAGGGGGTGGAACATGCCCATCGCGTTCGAGCCGCCGCCGACGCACGCGACCGCAACGGTGGGCAGCCGCCCCTCGGCCTCGAGGATCTGCGCGCGCGCCTCGATGCCGATCACCGACTGGAAGTCGCGCACGAGCATCGGGTACGGGTGCGGGCCGACGACCGAGCCGAGGAGGTAGTGCGTGGTGCGGACATTGGTGACCCAGTCGCGGATCGCCTCGTTGATGGCGTCCTTGAGCGTGCGCGAGCCGGTCTCGACGGTGACCACCTCCGCGCCGAGCAGCTTCATGCGGAAGACGTTGAGCGCCTGCCGCCGGACATCCTCGGCGCCCATATAGACGACGCATTCGAGGCCGAGCAGCGCGCATGTCGTAGCCGTGGCGACCCCGTGCTGGCCCGCGCCGGTTTCGGCGACGATGCGCTGCTTGCCCATGCGCCGGGCGAGCAGGCCCTGCGCGAGCGCGGCGTTGATCTTGTGCGCGCCGGTGTGGGCGAGGTCCTCGCGTTTCAGGTAGATACGCGGCGACCCCTCCCCTCCGAGGCGTTCCTCGAGGCGCCGTGCGCGGGTGAGCGCGGTCGGGCGGCCTGCGTAGGTGGCGAGGAGCTCGGTGAGCTCGGTGGCGAAGGCGTCGTCGGCGCGCGCCGCCTCGTACGCTGCTTCGAGCTCGGCGAGCGCGGGCATCAGGGTCTCGGGGACGTAGCGACCGCCAAACTCACCGTAGTAGCCGCGATCGTCGGGGAGTGCGGTTGCGTCGGTGGTGGTGGTCATGAGTCTCCTCGAGTGCCTCGCGACACGCCGGTTGGCTGTGACCGGCAGCCGCCGTGATCATAACCGGGCGGGAGTGAGTGCGGCGGTCACCATACTCGTTGCGCAGCTTCCGAGTTGTAGTACCATCTCTGCCAGGACACATGCGTAATAGAAGTGGAGCTACTGATGGTGTCAGAAACCGCTCACGATGTGCACGAATGCGACGAGCACGAGCATCACGGCGAGCCGGGCCACGCGCATGACGCGCATGAGTGCGACGACCATGAGCACCATGCTCACGATCACGAGGCTCACAGCCACGCCGACGGGGCCCACGACGCCCACGAGTGCGACGACCACGAGCACCACGCACACATTCACGACGTGCACGAGTGCGACGAGCACGAACACCACGGCGAGCCGGGCCACGTCCACGACGCGCACGAGTGCGAGCACCACGAGCACCACGCACACGTCCACGACCCGCACGAGTGCGACGACCACGAGCACCACAGGCACGCCGCATAACCGGAGTCGTGTCCTCGGAGCCAGGCGCGGCCCGGTACGCGGGCCGCGCAACAGCCGGAGCCGCTCCTCGCGGGGAGCGTGCTCCGGTGACTGATGCCTGAGAGCCGGCGACTGTTCAGGGAATCGCGCTCGCTCGCCCTCAACACAAGCATGTAGACTGGCCAGCCACAGCAACCACCGCGCGGAAGTTGCGCGCGCTCGCCGCCCGCAACCACACGTCGAGGAGCAACAGGAGCAGCCATGCCCCATGCTCACGACCACGACGACCACGACGACCACGCGGGCCACGACCACGACGACCACTCCGGACACGATCACGACGACCACTCCGGGCACGACCACGACGACCACGACGACCACGCCGGCGACGATCACGACGACCACGCCGGGCACGATCACGACGACCACTCCGGGCACGACCACGACGACCACGACGACCACGACGACCACGCCGGCGACGATCACGACGACCACGCCGGGCACGACCACGCTGAACACAGCCACGCGCACGACCTGCGGGAGGCCAGCCGCAGGAACCTGCTGATCAGCCTGGTGCTGATCAGCGGCTACATGGTGGCCGAGATCGTCGGCGGCTTCCTGTCAGGCAGCCTCGCGCTGCTGGCCGACGCCGGACACATGGCGACGGACGCCGGCGCGATCGGGCTGGCGCTCGGCGCGATGTGGATCGCTCAGCGAGAGGCGTCGCCCGAGCGCACCTTCGGCTTCTACCGCGTGGAGGTGCTCGCGGCGATGCTCAATGTCATCGCCCTCTGGCTCATAGTCGCCTGGATCTTCTTCGAGGCGTACCACCGCTTCACGGTGGAGGGGACGCACGTGGACGGTGTCCCGGTGCTGATCGTCGGTACCGGCGGTCTGATCGTGAACATCATCGCCGCGTTCATCCTGCACCGCTCCTCGGGCCACAGTCTGAACGCCGAGGGCGCATTCCAGCATGTCCTCGCCGACCTGTTGGGATCGGTCGGCGTCATCGTCGCGGCCATCCTGATCCTGGCCTTCGGGTGGCACGAGGCAGACCCGATCATCAGCGTCGTCATCGGTGTGCTGATCCTGTTCGCCTCGCGGGGCCTGCTGCTCCAGGTCTTCCACGTCCTGATCGAGGGCACGCCCGAACACATCGACGTCTACGAGCTCTGCAACGAGATGGAAGATGTCGAGGGAGTGACCCTCATTCACGACGTGCATGTCTGGACCATCACATCGCAGAGCGAGTCCTTCAGTGCCCACGTGCTCATCGATCCCAACCACCAGGGCGATGTGGACGAGTTGATCACCGAGCTGCAGGACATCGCCCACAACCGCTACGGCATCGAGCACGCCACCATCCAGGTCGAGGCGTCGCTGACCGGGTGCACCGAGGACCACCACGTGGGCCACCTGATGCATCGCTCGTCGACCGAGCGGGAGCAGCGGTCGCTCCTCGGGCTCTTCGAGCGCTAGAGCGGGCCCGCTTCCGGCACTCTCCACGTACGGCGCCCACGGGCGCCGTTCCCGTTGGGCGGAGCGCTACGCGCTCGCGTCGTGGTCGCGCACGGCCTCGACGAACGCGCGGACGAGGTTGTGGTCCTTGCGGCCGTCGCTCTCCGTGCCGCTGGACACGTCGACGGCCCACGGGTGGACCTGTTCGATGGCGCGCGCGACGTTCTCCGGGTTGAGGCCACCCGCGAGGAACATCGGGAGTTCCGCCGCCACTGCGCGCGCCACCTCCCAGTCGAAGGGCTGCCCGCTCCCGCCGCGGTACGGCCCGTGCGCCGAGTCGAGCATCAGCGCTACGGCGAACCCGGGCTCGACGCGCGCGAGCGGGTCCGAGGGCGAGTCGAGCGGTGAGACGTGGACGACCTGGATCGTCTGCTTCGCCACGCGCAGGCAGTCCTCCCAGGTCTCATCCCCGGAGAGCTGCACGAGGTCGATCCCGGTCTCCTGGGCGATCTCGTTGACCTCGTCGATGGGCTGGTCGGCGAAGACGCCGACGGTCAGGGGGCGCTTCGCTTCCATGTACGCCTCGAGCACGCGCGCGCCGTGCCGGAACCACTCGCGCTCGTCCTCGCGCGCGTGTCCGCGCGCCGGTGGCGGCATCGCGATCTCGTGCGCGGCGAGGGGCCCACCGAGCGCCCGCACCATCGCCTGCGCGACATCGATCTCCACCCGTCGCGGGGCGTCCGCGAAGATGATGCCGACGAAGTCCGCCCCCGCCTCGGCGGCCGCAACCACGTCGGCCGGCTGTCGGTTGCCGCAGATCTTGACGAACGTCACGAGGTCCTCGCGCGCTGCGGTGCGGGCACGAGCATCAACTCGTGCGCCTTGCCTGCCACGTCGCCCGTGCGCACGAGCGCCTCACCGACCAGCAGCGCATGTGCGCCCGCGCTCGCCATCCGCATGGCGTCGGCGGCCCTCCCGATGGCCGATTCCGCCACGAGCGTCACGTCCGGCGCTGCATCCCGGGCGAGCGGCGCGAGCCGCTCGAACGTCCCGAGGTCTTCATCGAACGTGCGCAGGTCGCGGTTGTTGACGCCGAGCGCCCGCGCACCGGCGTCGAGTGCGGCGGTGAGCTCGTCGGCGTCGTGGACTTCGACGAGCGCCTCCATGCCGTGGTCGCCCGTGAGTGCAACGAGGTCGGCCAGCGCGGCCGGTTCGAGCATCATCACGATCAGCAGCACAGCGTCCGCGCCGTGCGCGCGCGCCTCGGCGACCTGGTAGGGGTCGAACACGAAGTCCTTGCGCAGCAGTGCCGGGCGGTCGGGGTCGCCGGCCACGGCGTGGGCCGCTGCGGCGAGGTCCTCGATGCTCCCGCCGAAGAACGAGGGCTCCGTCAGCACCGACACCGCCGAGGCGCCCGCCTCGGCGTAATGGCGCGCCTGCACGGCTGCGTCGAGGTCGGCGTCGATGACGCCCCGCGACGGCGACGCGCGCTTGATCTCGGCGATCAGCCGCAGCCGTGCCCCCGCGGGCGAGGCCTGTCGGCCCCGCCGAAGCCGCTCCGCGAAGCCGACGGGCTGCGGGCGTGTGGCCGTCACCTCAGCGAGCACCGCCTCGGGCCTCGCACTGCGGTCTTCGGCGAGTCGCAGCCGCCGGTCGGCGACGATACGGTCGAGGACCGTGCCGGTCGCCCGTGCAGCGTCCGCCGAGGGCTCAGTCACTGCGCCGCGTCGCCTCGACGAACGCGCCGACGCGTGCAGCCGCGCTGCCGTCGTCGATGGCCGCCAGCGCCTGCTCGGCGCCCTGTCTCAGCGTCGCCGCGAGGCCGCAGACGTAGAGCCCGGCGCCCGCGTTGACGGCGATGAAGTCGCGCAGCGCTGCCGATCCGTCGCCGCGCAGCACGCCACGCAGCGCCTCGGCGTTGGTCTCCGCGTCGCCGCCGAGCACGTCGTCGAGCGCGTGCTCGCTCACGCCGAAGTCGCGCGCGGTGACGCGGCGGCTCGTGACAGCGTCGCCGCGCACCTCGAACAGCGTCGAGGGCGCCGAGACGGAGATCTCGTCCATACCCTCGTCGCTGCTGACGACGAGCGCGTGGCGCACGCCCAGCCGTGCGAGTGCGCCGGCCAGCAGCTCGGCGACCGCCTCGCTCGGGGTGCCGAGCACGTGGCAGTTGGCGGAGGCGGGGTTGGTGAGCGGGCCGAGGATGTTGAAGACGGTGCGCACGCCGATCTCGCGCCGCAACGGCGCAGCGAACGCCATCGCCGGGTGGAACGACTGCGCAAACATGAAGCCGACGCCCGTGCGCTCGATGCAGCGCGCCACCTGCTCGGGCTCGAGCGCGATCTGCGCCCCGAGCGCCTCGAGCAGGTCGGCGGAGCCGGACTGCGAGGTCATCGCGCGGTTGCCGTGCTTCGCGACGTTCGCCCCGGCCGCCGCAGCGACGAAGGCGGCAGAGGTCGAGACGTTGAAGGCGCCGAGTCCGGAGCCGCCGGTGCCGCAGGTGTCGAGCAGCGGACGGCCCTCGAACGGCACGTGGAGGGAGTGCTCGCGCATCACGCGCGCCATCCCGACGACCTCGTCGACGGTCTCGCCCTTGTGCCGCAAGGCGAGCATGCAGGCGCCGAACTGCGCGGGCGTCGCCTCCGCGTTCATGATCTCGTCCATGACCGCGGCGGCCTCGTCCTCCGTGAGGTCCCGCCCCTCGTCGACCAGCGCGGCGATGGCTTCGCGAATCATGAGCCGCTCTCCAATCGGATGCCCGGCAGGTAGGCCGTCAACGGCACTAGTTCTTCGCGTTCCGGATCCACCTCGAGTCCGACCATCGTCAGGGTCAGGTTCCCCAGCAGGATCTCATCGTCCTCCCCGGCGAACACGACGAGGGTGGGGTGCGCGCGCTCGTGGCTGCCGAGACGGACTGCAGGCCAGCCGATGTCGCGCTCCACGCGCTGCCCATCGGCTGTGATGAACGTTCGACGATCGATCGGTTCAACTCCGAGGCGCCCCAGGATCGAGGCTGGCATCGAGCTGTACAACTGCCCACTTCCGGCCAGCGCATCCACGATCTCGAAGGGGCCGTCCGGCCCGGCGCCAACCTCGATCGTGACGTTGAACGTACCCACGCTGTAACCCTCGATCCTACGCCGGCGGGGCCGCGCGCTGCGGTCCCTCCATCTCGAGGAAGTTTCGCAGCAGGTCGTGGCCCGTGGTGGTCATGATGGACTCCGGGTGGAACTGCACGCCCTCGACGGCGAGCGTCTTGTGGCGCACGCCCATGATCACGCCGCTCTCCGCGCGCGCCGTCACCTCGAGTTCGTCAGGCAGCGAGTCCGGCGCGATCGCGAGCGAATGATATCGAATCGCCTCGAACGGCTCGGGCAGGCCCGCGAACACGCCCTGTCCGTCGTGCGAGATGGTCGAGAGCTTGCCGTGCATGATCTCGCCCGCCGACTCGACGCGCGCTCCGAACGCCGCGCCGATGCTCTGGTGCCCGAGACACACGCCGAGGAGCGGCACCTTGCCTGCGGCTTCGAGGATGAGGTCGACGGAGACCCCCGCCTCCGCGGGCGTGCACGGCCCCGGCGAGATGACGATGCGGTCCGGCTCCATCGCCAGGCAGTCCTTCGGGGTGGTCTCGTCGTTGCGGACCACCTCGACATCCTCGCCGAGCTCGCTGAGGTACTGGTAGAGGTTGTAGGTGAACGAGTCGTAGTTATCGATCAGCAGCAGCATGGTGCTCTCCCTGCGGTGACGGGGCCGAGGCGCTTCGGCGCTCAGTCCGCGTCCTCCTCGTCGTCGGCTTCGGTCGCGGCGAGCATTGCCGCGAGTTGTTCGGTGTGTTCGCGGTCGTGCCTCGCGATCCGCTCGATGCGCTCGCCGATGCGTACCGCCCCGCGCTCGGCGTGATTGCCGTAGGCGGCGAGGGCTTCGCCATCGAGCGTCTCGATCCACGCGAGCGTGTCGGCGCGGACCGCGTGCAGGCGCGCAAGCGCCGCCCGGGCCTGGGCCCGGCGCCCGCCCGTCGCGCGGTCCTCGGGCCGAGGTAGCCCGGTCCGCTCCGCCGCCGACTGGTCCGGGTTGAAGCCCTGCCAGGTGTAGCCGGGCTCCTCCGCCAGTCGCCGCGACTCCGAGGCGTAGTACGCCTCGACGGTCGCGCAGTGCGCGAGCAGGTCGACCGGCGCCCAGTCACCATCGAGGGTGACGTCGAGCCACGCCTCATCGAACCTCTCGTAAGCGTCGGTGAGCGCGGTTCGCGCCGCCTCGAGCTCCTCGACGAGGCTGTCGGGTGTCATGGACCACACCGGAGGAGGCGCCGCCGACGGCGCTTCCTGGCGGATGAGGTTCTTCGGCTCGCCGGTTACAAGCGTGCTTACAGCCGGCACGGCGCGCGCCGGGGCCCGCGGGGTATCCCCGCGTGGAGGCGCCTGCGGGGTGTCCCCGCGTGGAGGAAGCTCCGGGCCGGGCGCGGGGAAGGCGCTCGCGAGGTACTCGCGCACGCCCCCGGGCAGGTCGACGCCGCCGGGTGCGTGGGGCGCCGCCCACGCGGCGTCGGCGTAGTCGTCCGCCGAGTAGGCGGGATCGCCAGACCACTCGGCGCATGTGAAGACGTTGGCGATTGCGCCCGGCAGCCCGACGCTCTCGCTGAACTCCGTGGCGTCCGAGGCCAGGTGCAGGCGTTGCGTGAGCAGCCGCGCCAGCGCCGTCTCGACCACCTCGTCGTCGGCGACCGGCTCGGCCGGCAGCGTCCAGCGGCCCTCGGCCGCGCCGGGGTGATCGCTGTCCGTGTGGCGCACGAGCAGCACGCGACCGTCGGCGCGCCGCAGCGCGACCGCGGCCACGATCGGCAGCCCCTGTTCGTCGGCGACCATCAGTAGCCCAGGCTGCCCGGCACGCTGTCGCGCACGCCGCGCTCCTCGGCGTCGTCGATGGCGGCGAGGAGCGCGCGCGACTTGTGCTGCGTCTCCTCGAACTCCCGCACGGGGTCCGAGTCGTAGACGATGCCGCCGCCCGCCTGCACGTACGCGTGGCCATCACGCATGATCAGCGTGCGGATCGTGATGCACGTCTCGACGTTGCCTGAGAGGTCGAAGAAGCCGACAGCGCCGGCGTACGGCCCGCGTCGCGTCGGCTCGAGTTCGGTGATGATCTCCATCGCGCGGATCTTCGGCGCGCCGGACACCGTCCCCGCCGGGAACGCCGAGCGCAGCGCGTCGTAGGCGCTCATGCCGTCACGCAGCCGCCCCTGCACGTGGCTCACAAGGTGCATGACGTGCGAGTAGAACTCGAGGTCGAGCCGCTGCGTCACGTCGACGCTGCCCGGCGCCGCGACCCGCCCGACGTCGTTGCGGCCGAGGTCGAGCAGCATCACGTGCTCGGCGATCTCCTTGGGGTCCGTCTCCAGGTCCGCGGCGAGCCGGGCGTCCTCGTCGGCGTCGCCGGTGCGGGGCCGCGTGCCGGCGATGGGGTGGACGTCGACCTTGCCGTTCTCGACCTTCACGAGCAGCTCGGGCGACGCGCCGACGAGCGTGAGGTCGTCGTACTGGAGGTAGTACATGTACGGCGAGGGGTTGATGGCGCGCAGCGAGCGGTACACCTCGAAGGGGTGGGCTCCCGTCTCGCGCCCGAAACGCTGCGAGATCACCGCCTGGATGACGTCGCCCTCGACGATGTACTGCTTCGTGCGCTCGACGGCGAGCAGGTAGTCCTCGCGCGGCCAGTTCGACTCGACCGAGCGCCCCACGGGTCCGTCGAGCACCACGTATGGCAGCGCCGCCAGCGGCGCCTCCAGCCGGTGCACGAGCGACTCGATGCGCTCGACGGCGCGCGCGTACTCGGCCTCGAGGTCTCCGGCGTCGCCGTCGAGGCGGACGTGGGAGACGACCTTGATGTCGTGGCGGACGTGGTCGAAGACCAGCAGCGTGTCGGCGAACATGAGCCACGACTCGGGCAGCCCGAGGTCGTCGTGGTCGACGGTGGGCAGCCGCTCGAAGTGCGCGACCGACTCGTAGCCGAGGTAGCCGACGGCGCCGCCGTGAAACAGCGGCAGCCCGGGCACGGGGATCGACTGGTAGCGCCCGAGCTCCTCCTCGATCACGAGCAGCGGGTCGCCGTCCTCGTGGGCGAGCGCCTCGACGCGGTACGGCTCGGTGCCGATGAACGAGTAGCGCCCGACCTGCTCACCGCCCTCGACGGACTCGAGCAGAAACGAGTAGGGCCCGCGCGCGACCTTGAGGTACGCCGAGACGGGCGTCTCGAGGTCCGCGCGGACCTCGCGGTAGATCGGGACGATGTTGCCCTCGCCCGATGCGGCGAGGGCGCGCACGTCGTCGAGGCTGGGGGTGGTGATGCTGGCGGTGGCGGAGGTCATCGTGCGGCTCCCGAGATGCGGGCGGCGTGCAGGCGGTGCGGGGTGGTGCGCCACCACCACGCGCGGCCCGTCGTCGAAACGCGGCGCGTCGACGCGGTGTGTTGGTGATGCACGTCGGTCCTCCCTCGCGGCCGGTCCGCCCGGTCCGCAGCGCGTGGCCCAACCGCGTTCCAGCAACAGAAAAGACCACCGCCCTGGGGCGATGGTCCTCGCGGTGCCACCCAGTTCCGCGCGCCGTCGCAAGCGACGGTGCGCGCTCGTTCGGGGCACGGCCGCCGACCCGCCGCCTGATGGCGGGATGTGGGGTGGCGCGATGCCCTGGGCATGGATAACGGCGCCCACACCGTCGGTGCCTACTGGCCACCTCGATCGTGTCGAGGGGCGTTCGGGCCGAGACTCACGGGTCCATTCCGCCGCTGCTGACAGGCGCCGGGCTTCCACCTTGCCCCGGCTCTCTGGGCCCCGCGTAGCGGCGTACTCCTCCCGATCTCCGTCTGTGCGTCTGTACGCCAGCGGTCAGATCGAGGCTACGTGTGGGCTGTGAGGGTGTCAACGCGCGTCGTTCTCGCTGTTATGACGAGTTGGCGCCTCGTTCCGGGCGCGGCCTCGGCCCTGTCGTCGAGGTCGTGCTAGCTTGCCGGAGACCAGCACAACCTGGATGGTCGAGTTTGAACCGATCACCCGGCGGGATTCTGAGCGATCGGTACCGCGGGGCGAGGGCACGATGACGGCGCATCCTCCGCCCACCGACGCCGGCCCTGTGCAGGGGTCCGCACGGATCGTCAGCCTGGACCTGATACGCGGGCTGGGCGTGTTGGGCATCCTGCTGATGAACGCCGTGAGCTTCAGGTTCGGCGAGGCGCCCTACTTCAACCTCAGCGCGGGCGGCTCGGAGACGTGGCTAGACTGGGCTGTGGGCATCCTCGGCGAGATCTTCGTCGACCAGAAGTTCATGGGGCTGTTCTCCCTGCTGTTCGGCGCCGGGATGATCCTCTTCATCGACCGCGCCAGCGCGAGGGGCAGACGGGCGGTCCTGCTGAATCTGTGGCGAAACGCGCTGCTGCTGCTGATCGGCTTCCTTCACTCCCTGCTCTGGGCCGGCGACGTGCTCATGGCCTACGCGCTGTCCTCGGTGTTCCTGCTCGCCCTGCGGAAGCTCCCCAACCGGGCGCTCATCTCCCTTGGCGTCGCCGTCTTCATGCTGTCGGTCGTGACCACGTTCGTGGCGCAACACATCGCGGACACCACCGACGCATCGCTCGCGGGAGTCTGGACGACTGGGGAGAGTTCCGGCGAGGAGGCTCCGGAGCTCCTCGTCCTGCTGGGCTTCTTCCTGCGGGCGCTGGGACTGATCCTCGCCGGCGCGGGGCTGTACCGCACCGGCTTCATGAACGGCGGGATGCCCCCGAGGACATACAAGCTGACCGCCATCGTGGGGCTCGCGACCGGCCTGTCGCTCGCGAGCGCCGGGGTCATCGTCACCGCGGCGAACGACTACTCGCGCGAGGTCGCATTCATCGGCCAGATCCCGAACACGCTCGGCACCATTCCCGCCTCGCTGGGCTACATGGGCCTCATCATCCTCTGGAATAACCGCGACGACTGTCGGCTCAAGGAGCGCCTGCGAGCAGTCGGGAGGATGGCCCTCACCAACTACCTGACGCAGACGCTGCTGGGCGTGTTAGTCCTGACGACGCTGCTCGCGGACGCCGACTCCGCGAACCGGGCCGCGGTACTGGTGTTCGTCGCCGGGGTGTGGGCGCTGCAAGTGTGGTGGTCGCAGGCGTGGTTGAGCCGCTTCCGGTTCGGCCCCGCCGAATGGCTCTGGCGGGTCGCCACGTACCGGCGCATGCAGCCGCTGCGACGCCGAGGTGAGGCGCGTACCGCCGGGTAGCGCGCCCGCGCGCCGGACCGCGCACGAGTCCATCCTGCCGCTGCTGACAGGCGCCGGGCTTCCACCTTACCCCGGCTCTCTGGACCCCGCGAAGCGGCGTACTCCTCCCGATCTCCGTCTGTGCGCTCTACGCCAGCGGTCGGATCGAGGCTACCTGCGGGGTGTGAGGTGTCAACGCGCCCGGCTCTACGACACAGGCGGGGCGACCTCGGCGCGGTACGCCGCGAACTCCTCGTAGAAGTCGTCGACGGCGATGTCGAAGGCAGCTTCGAACGCCTCTTCCCAGGTCTCTGACTCGGTCAGCAGGCGGTAGTAGTCGAAGATTGCCGGGTCCCCTGAGCGGTCGGTGAGCCACTCGACGGCAAGAAAGCCAGCGGCCATCGCTGCCCAGAAGTCCTCGTTGAATCCGTCTCGTGTAACCATGTCGGCCAACAGCTGCGTCGTCCGCATTGCGCGGGATATCTCCGTATCCCGCAAGGCTCCGATGGTTGCTCGGCGTGCTGCAGCCTCGTACGCGTGTTCCACGTACGTTTCGATGGCTTCAGTGAGCCAGACCGGGCCCCGTACATCGAACCCATCCGGCGTCCGGGGGAGCGAGGCCGTTGGCGCCAGCGCCCAGCGCAGTGATCGGAAGTAGGTCCAGTCAAGGTCGTACGGTGCCGACAGGCAACCCACGTCGACGATCGTCACAAGGGCGTGGATTGTCCAGACACAGGATTCTTCGGACGGTGCGCGCCCGAACACGGACAAGGCCCGCGCCTCTAACGATGCCTGGTCCGCCGTCGCGTAGGCGGTGTAGTCGAGCGGGGGCGTGCCGAAGCGCTCACCGAAGAACGCGTGGATTGCGGTGAACTCTCGCCGCACAGCGGCCTGCGTCCCTAGGGGTACGTCGCCGACGAACTCGATCAACGGCTCGTCGCTGTCGTCGGTCAGGTGGGGGAGGGGCGGGGCAACCTCAGCGATGTGCGCCTCGAACGCCTTATAGAACTCATCGACTGTGATGCCGAAGACGCCTTCGAACGCCTCGTGCCAGCTTAGTGTGCGCGTGAGCGCCTCGAAGAATTCGACGGGCGCCTGCTCGGACGAGCGCCGCACAAGCCAATCGACTGCGACCAACCCCATTCGGTAGCCGACGCCAGTCGGCAGAGCGTCGAAGGCCGCATCCTCTTCGACTTCCTCGAGCGACGGCAACCTGTGGCGTACGAATAGGGACACCCACGCTGAGACGCGCTTGAGGTTCGGAACCTGATCGAAAAGCTCCGACGCGTCCGTGTCCCCGCCAAGCCAGCCGATCATGTTCCAGCCCGGCTGGAGCACCGTCGTGATCGTGCCATCGTCGGCTGTGTCGTCCGACTCCTCGGTGGCTGCGGCGGGCGCAGGGGCAAGCGCGGCGCAGAGCACGAACGCCACGAGGACGGTGAGCAACACGAGTTGGAAGCGAGCGGCAGCCATGGCGGCTCCCGTGGAACGGGAGGCGGCGGCCTCCTGCGAGAGCAGGGAGCATACACCACGCAGTCCACTACCTTTCAATACGAGGATAATGTCCACAGGGTTCCCCCGTGGGCCTCACGCCCAGGACTTCCCCGACGGCATCCGCCACGGCTCCGCAGGCGACACCTCCTCGACGCCCTCGGCGACGAGCGTGCGCTGGACGCCCGTGCGCTCGTCGAGGGTGCCGCGGGCGCGCACGAAGGGGGCCATGCGCACCACGTCGCGACGCGACTCGGTGAGCTCGCGCGGGACCAGGATGTTCATCAGGCCGTACTCGTCCTCGAGCAGCAGGAAGATGATGCCGCGTGCTGTGAGCGGGCGCTGGCGGCAGACGACGAGTCCGGCCACCTCGACGGTGCGGCCGGCCGACAGCGTCTGCAGGTGGCGGCTGGACGCGACGCCCTCGCCGAGTGAGCGGCGCAGGAACTGCATCGGGTGGCGGTCCGGCGAGAGGCCGAGCAGGTCATAGTCGGCGGCCATGCGCTCGCGCTCGCCGAGGTCGGGCAGCGCCACCATGTCCTGCCCCGTCGGCAACTCCAGCCGAAGCTGGCGACCGTTGGACTCGGGCGTTGCCGCCGGCGCAATCGCCGCCTTGCCGGTCGGGTCACCCGTGAACAGCCCGAGCTGCCACAGCAGCTCGCGGCGGCGCAGCCCGAGGCTGTCGAACGCGCCTGCGCGGATGAGGCGCGAGGTGGCCCGGCGGCCCAGCCCCGTGCGCTGCACGAAGCCGAACAGCGACTGGTACTCGCCGCCGCGCTCGCGCTCGGCCTCGACGCGCTCGGCGAGCGCCTCGCCGACGCCGCGCACGTAGCCGATCCCGACGCGGATCGCGCCCTCGGGCAGCTCGACGGTGCAGCGCGCGGCGCTGGCGTTGATGTCGGGGCGCTCCACGGGGACGCCGTGTCGTTTCGCGTCGTTGGTGAGCACGTGCGGCGGGTAGAAGCCCATCGGCTGCTGGTTGAAGAGCGCGCACATGAACTCGGGCGCGTAGTACTGCTTGAGCCAGGTCGACTGGTAGGCGAGCAGGCCGAACGCCGCGCCGTGGCTCTTCGGGAAGCCGAACTCCGCGAACCCGGCGAGGTTACCGAAGACGCGCTCGGCCACCGGCCGCGCCACACCGCGCTCCTCGGCGCCGTCGAGGAAGCGCTCGTGCCAGGCTTCGAGCTCCTGCTGCGCGCGGCGGCGGCCGAGCGAGCGGCGGAAGCGGTCGGCCTCGCCGGCGGTGAAGCCGCCCATGTGGCGGG
>MKWU01001244.1_pt1 | contig 45507 bp, 30 predicted proteins | sample 809101 | NCBI WGS metagenome assembly MKWU01 (sample SAMN05860141, study PRJNA318959) | sponge metagenome | host: Aplysina aerophoba | place: Slovenia: Piran, Adriatic Sea, Gulf of Piran | collected 2013-05-07 | reverse complement strand
TGTCGTAGGCCCGGTCGAGGTGGAGTGTTTCGATGTCGGGGAGCAGACCGCGGTTTTGGGCGGCTTGGAGGGTGGGTTCGAACAGTATGGTGTCGTGTCGGTTGGCGCCGTTGGTGGCCCATCCCACCGGTATGCCCGCGCCGTCAACTGCTAGGAGGGTGCTGAACAATGACGATTGCTCGGGCCGGCCGCCCGCCAGCCCAGGCATTTTGCCGACGGTTGGTAGGCCGCTGGTGGATTGCTCAGCACCGTCCCAGGGCGGATCATCCAAAGGGGCTAGCGGGCGGGCGCCCACTACGATCCCAGTATGCCCACCTTGGCGCTACTCGATGGACACAGCCTGGCCTACCGGGCTTTCTACGCGCTTCCTCCTGACCTCGCCACCCGCTCTGGTCAGGTGACCAACGCCGTCTACGGGTTCACTTCTATGCTCATCAAGCTGATCGGGGACCACGCACCGGACGGTCTGGTGGTGACGTGGGACGTGGGACGGACCACATTCCGGACCGAGGAGTATCCCGAATACAAAGCCCAGCGGCGGTCGACGCCTGACAGGTTCCGCACTCAGCTTCCCCTGATCCGGGAAGTCCTGGACGCCATGCAGATCGTCCAGGTCGAGCAGGCCGGTTACGAGGCCGACGATGTCATCGCCTCTCTGGTGCGTCAAGCCGAGCGGGACGGTTGGGACGTGCTGGTGGTCACCGGTGACCGGGACAGCTTCCAGTTGGTGGATTCGAAGGTGAAGGTGGTGTACACCAGGCGGGGAATCAGCGACACGGTGCTGGTCGACCCAGAGTGGGTGGAGAAGAAGTACGGAGTCCGCCCGGACCAGTACCTCGATTACGCGGCCCTACGGGGTGACACCTCGGACAACCTTCCTGGAGTACCCGGGGTAGGGGTGAAGACCGCCGCGCGGCTCGTCTCGACCTACGGCGATCTCGACGGCGTATACCGCAACATCGACAAGCTCACCCCTCGCCTCCGGCAGAACCTGAAGACGTATCGCGACCGGGTCTTCCGCAACCGGTCGCTGATGGGGCTGGTCGACGACCTGGATCTCGGGCTCGAGGACGACCGGATGCGGCGTGCCGAACTGGACCGGGAGGCCACCAAGACGGTGTTCGACCGGTTGGAGTTCTCGACCCTGTGGACCCGGCTCATGGAGAACGAGGACGGGATCCCCGAACCTGCCGGGGTCTCGATCGCGGTGGACATCAGGGTCGCCCAGACGCCGGAGGGCGTGGCGAGGGCGCAGGTATCGGCCGGGATGGTGCTCGAACCGGTCTACGACGCCGGGGCTCTGGCGGGGCTGGTGATCGTCGGAGAAGTCGACCCGGAAGGCGAGCCCGGGGACGGGTCGGCCGAGGAGGCCTTCTTCGTTCCCGTTCCCTACCTCGAACACTTACGAGAACCGTTGGCCGATCCGTCTGTGCCGGTCTCGTCCTACGACGCCAAACAGCTGTTCAGGGAACTTATCGAACGCGGGTACACGCTATCCGGCCTCATCTTCGACCCGGTGCTGGCCGGCTACATCATCGATCCGGCCGCTCGCTCCGAATCCCTCGAGGACCTGGCCTCCAAGTACGTCGGACTGGATCTGTCCGGCGCCTCCTCGGACGAGGGCGACAGCGGTCAGGGAATGCTGGATTTCGGCGGCGGTCCAGACCTTGAGGGCGCCGGAAGCCGAGTCGTGGCCACCAGGATGCTACGGCCCGTCATGGAGGCGGAGTTGGCTCGACGCGGCCAGATGGACCTGTTCCGCAAGATGGAACTGCCCCTCGTGCCGGTGCTCGCCCGGATGGAGTTGGCCGGCATCCTGGTGGATACGACCTATCTTGAGGGTCTCGGAGATTCGCTCCGGGAGGAACTGGCTGGACTCGAGAGCGGCATACACGAACTGGCCGGATCGGCTTTCAACATCAACTCGACCCTACAACTGCGGAAGGTGCTGTTCGACGTCCTCGGTCTACCCGTGTTCAAGAAGACGCCGAAGGGCGCTCCGAGCACCGATGCATCGGTGCTGGCGAAGCTGGAGGAAGCCCACCCGATAGTGGCCCGGTTGCTCCGCTACCGGGAGATCGAGAAGCTACGCAGCACCTATGTGGACGGATACCTGCCGCTGGTTGCTCCGGATGGGCGGATCCACGCCCGCTTCAACCAGACCGGCGCGGCAACCGGCCGGCTGTCGTCCGACCGCCCGAACATGCAGAACATCCCGGTTCGTTCCGAGACCGGGCGCACCATCCGCCGGGCCTTCGTAGCGCCGGAAGGGTACGGGTTCGTCGTGGCCGACTACTCCCAGATCGAACTGCGAATTCTCGCCCACCTCTCGAAGGATCCCGGCCTGCTGGAGGCGTTCTCCGAAGGGCAGGACATCCACACCGCCACTGCGGCGCGTGTGTTCGGAGCCTCTCCCGACCAGGTGGACGCCGACCTGCGGAGGCGGGCCAAGGCCATCAACTTCGGCCTTCTGTACGGGATGGAGGCCTTCGGACTGGCCGATCGCTTGAAGATCAGTCGCGACGAGGCGAGAGAGCACATGGACACGTACTTCCGCCAGTTCCCCAACGTCCGCGAGTTCCTGCGCTCGGTGGTGACAGAGGCGCGCCGGAACGGCTACACCACCACCCTGTTCGGGCGCCGCCGCTACCTGCCGGAACTTGCCTCGGACAACTACCGGATCCGCCAGATGGGGGAGAGGATGGCTCTCAACGCTCCCGTGCAGGGATCGGCGGCCGACGTGATCAAGATGGCAATGATCGAGCTGGAGCGGTGCCTGCCCGCGGATTCGTCCCGTATGCTCCTCCAGGTGCACGACGAATTGGTGCTCGAGGTCGCCCGTGACTCGATCGAGGAGACGGCCCGGCTGGTGAGATCGGTGATGGAGGGGGTCGTGGTCCTCGATGTGCCTTTGACGGTGGAGATCGCGTTAGGAAGCAATCTGGCAGCTGTCAAGGGCTAAAAGCCCAGTTTCCGGGCGGGATTCTACGATACGAGATGCATACTGCTAGGCGTAGGTGGTAACCTACCCTCAATCCGATCCGCGCCCAGCCGGATCCGTTTGTCCCTGCCCGGAGGTCCGAAACCACTTATGTACTACACGAAATCCGCTGCTGCTTGGCCCCTCGTTGCAGGAAAGGGCCGTGCAGCCTGCGAGAACCGGCCCTACGGACCCCAGAGCTCTAGATGACGGAATCGACGCCCCTGCATCAACGGCAGGAGGAGGTATCCGGAGGCACCGGAGACAAACCCGAGGAAGGGACGGAAAGCAGTTCCATGGAGGGTGGAGAGACCGTACCGCCTAGCGTACGTCCCCACGCCAACACGAATCTCGGCCCGGCGGCCATCAAGGCACGAAGCGTGAGTTCGCTGCCCGACGATATCGGTCCCGAGGACTTCGCCGCCGCCATCGCCGAGACGGTCCTCGAGTTCAAAGAGGGCGACATCATCGAAGGAACCGTCGTCAACATGGAGCAGGACGAGGTCCTGGTGGACATCGGTTACAAGTCCGAAGGTGTCGTGCCTCTCAAGGAACTCTCCATCAGGAAGAACGTTGCCCCGTCCGATATCGTGTCGATAGGGGAGCTGATCGAGGTTCTGGTCCTCGAGAAGGAGGACGAACAGGGCCGCCTCATCCTCTCCAAGAAGAGGGCTGTCTACGAGCGGGTGTGGGGCCAGATCGAATCCGTTCGCGAGCAGGGTGGAACGGTCAAGGGCACCGTCATCGAAGTGGTGAAGGGCGGCTTGATAGTCGACATCGGGTTGAGGGGATTCCTCCCGGCTTCGCTGGTCGACCTGCGCCGGGTGCGCGATCTCGATCCCTTCGTCGGCGAGGACATCGAGGCGAAGGTCATCGAGTTGGATCGGAACCGCAACAACGTGGTTCTCTCCCGCCGGGCCTATCTAGAAGAGGCTCAAGCCGAGCAGCGCAACGCCTTCCTGAACTCGCTGGTCGAGGGGGAGGTCCGGACGGGGATCGTCTCATCTGTGGTCAACTTCGGTGCCTTTGTCGACTTGGGCGGTATGGACGGGCTCGTGCACGTGTCCGAGTTGAGTTGGCAGCACGTCAACCATCCCTCGGAGGTTGTGAAGGTCGGGCAGAAGGTGTCCATCAGGGTCCTCGACATCGACCGCAATCGCGAACGCATATCCCTTTCGATCAAGCAAACGACGACTGACCCCTGGCAGGAGTTCAGCTCCGAGTTCGAGGTCGGTTCGATAGTCGAGGGGGAGGTCATCAAGACCGTACCGTTCGGCGCCTTCGTTGCGGTCGGCAACGGAGTAGAAGGACTGGTCCATGTCTCGGAGATTGCCATGCACCGGGTCGAATCGCCCGAACTGGAGCTCTCGATCGGCCAGCAGGTCAAGGTGAAGCTCACGGAGATGGACGAAGCAAGGCGCCGGGTGAGTTTCTCGATCAAGCAGGCGCTGCCCGAGTTCAGCGCCCGGAAGACCGGCCACCGCCCGCCGCGGCGCCGCCGGCCCGTGGTGTCGGAGTTCGAACGCGCGGAGAAGAAGGAAGAGACCCGAACCTTCGATGTGGATGCTTCGCTCGAGGCAATACTCCAGGAACTCAAAGAACGGGGCATCGGCAGACGCTGACCGGATGCATCCGCCCCGCGCGGAGAAGGTGTCGATCCGAGCGCTTGGCCGGCTGGAGTGCTTGGGATGCCTGCCCGCCTGATCATCGGTGGGGGAATCGGCACGGGCAAGTCGGCTGTCTGCCTCCATCTCGCCCAACGGGGATTCGAAGTACTGGAAGCCGACCGGGTCGGGCATGCCGTGCTCGCCGAGGATCCCACTGTCGTCGGCCTCGTTGCGCTGCGCTGGCCTGAGACCCTCGTGGAGGGGTCGATACATCGTGCTCGGCTGGCCCGGATCGTTTTCGAGGACTCGGCGCAGCTACGGGAACTGGAGGCGATCACCCATCCCGTGATCCGCCACCGGATCCGGAGGTGGGCAAGCGACCAGGAGGGGCGACCGGCTGCAGTCGAGATTCCGGTACTGGCCGACCTGACCGGTCCGGGATGGAAGAGGGTCACGGTGGACGCTCCCGCAGCGGTGCGGATCGGGCGCTTGCGCGGCCGCGGCATGTCCGGGCATGACATCGAAACCAGGATGGCCGCCCAACCGACGCGGGAAGAATGGATCACCGTGGCTGATGTCGTGCTGGACAACAGCGGTACGCCCGACATGCTGGAGGTGCAGGTCGACTCCCTCGTGAAGCGGTTGGCAGGCAGCGAACGCCGCCAGGAGGGTGCTGAACAATGACGATTGCTCCGGCCTGCCGCCCGCCAACCCAGGATCATGCCGGCGGTTGGCAGGCCGCTGGTGGATTGCTCACCACCCTCCTCGATACTTCTCCAGCACCCTCCTAGACTTCGTTCGATGGCCGAGTTCCGTGTCCACTCCGAGTTCCGGCCGGCCGGGGACCAGCCCGGTGCGATCTCCGCCCTGGTGGAGGGAGTCGAGCGGGGCGACCGATTCCAGACCCTGCTCGGCATCACAGGTTCGGGCAAGTCGGCCACGATCGCCTGGACGATAGAGCGCTCGCAGCGTCCGTCGCTCGTGATAGCCCCCAACAAGGCCCTGGCCGCCCAGCTGGCCTCGGAGTTCCGCCAGTTCTTCCCCGAGAACCGGGTCGAGTACTTCGTGTCCTACTACGACTATTACCAGCCGGAGGCGTACATACCGCAAACCGACACGTATATAGAGAAGGACGCGACCATCAACGATGAGATCGACCGGCTGCGCCATGCCGCCACGTCCTCCCTGCTGTTCCGGGACGACGTGGTGATCGTGGCCAGCGTCTCGTGCATCTACGGCCTGGGCAGTCCCGAAGAGTACGCGGGCCAGGTTCTCCGGCTGATCAGCGGAGTCGAATACCCGCTCCACGAGGCCATCCGCCGGCTGGTGGACATCCAGTACGAGCGGAACGAGGTCAACCTCATCCGGGGGAGGTTCCGGGTGCGGGGCGACACCCTCGAGGTCTTCCCCGCGTACGAGGAGACCTTGGCCAGGGTGGAGTACTTCGGGGACGAGGTGGAGCGAATCGTGCGCATGAACCCGCTGACCGGGGAGATCATCGAGGAACTCAAAGAGTTGTGGGTCTATCCGGCCACCCACTACGCGGTCACCACCGAGCGCATGGAGCGGGCGATGGCGGCCATCCAGATCGAACTGGCGGAGCGGCTGTCCCATCTGGAGCGCCAGGGCAAGCTTCTGGAAGCACAGCGCTTGCGGATGCGGACCACCTACGACCTGGAGATGATGCGGGAAGTGGGCTTCTGCTCGGGCATCGAGAACTACAGCCGCCATATCGACGGCCGGGAGCCCGGCGAAGCCCCCTACACGCTGCTCGACTACTTCCCTGACGACTTCCTCACCATCATCGACGAGAGCCATGTGGCCATCCCGCAGCTGCACGGACAGTACGAGGGCGACCGGAGCCGCAAGGACGTTCTGGTGGACCACGGTTTCCGGCTCCCTTCCGCCATGGACAACCGTCCGCTGCGCTTCGACGAGTGGATGGACAAGACCGGCCAGGTGATATTCATGTCGGCCACGCCCAGTCCCTTCGAGCGGCGACACTCCGACAACATCGTCGAGCAGATAGTCCGGCCCACCGGCTTGGTGGACCCGGAGGTGGTGGTGCGTCCTGCCAAGGGGCAGATCGATGATCTGATGGAGGAGATCCGCGCCCAGAATGTGGTGGATGAGCGGGTCTTGGTGACGACCCTCACCAAGAAGATGTCGGAGGACCTGACGGACTACCTGCTTGAGATGGGGATCCGGGCTCGCTACCTGCATTCCGAGATCGACACCTTGGAGCGGATCCAGTTGCTGCGAGACCTCCGGTTGGGGGAGTACGACGTGCTGGTCGGGATCAACCTGCTCCGGGAGGGCCTGGACTTGCCCGAGGTGTCGTTGGTGGCCATCCTCGATGCCGACAAGGAGGGTTTCCTGCGCTCCGAGACCAGCCTCATACAGATCATCGGACGGGCGGCCCGGAACGTCTCCGGGCGCGTGATCATGTACGCGGACGAGGTGACCGACTCCATGGGGGCGGCCATCGGGGAGACGAACCGCCGTAGGGGGTTGCAGGTCCGCTACAACGAGGAGCATGGGATCGATCCCCAGACGATCCGCAAGAAGGTTTCCGACATACTCGAGTTGGTCAGCTCCGGAACGGCCTCGCGTCGCCCGAGACGGGGTCCGGACACGGAGATCCGGGCCCCGGTAGAGCTGGCCGGGGAGGACCTCGGCAGGCTGATCCAGAGCCTCGAGGACGAGATGCGAGAGGCCGCCAAGGAACTCCGGTTCGAGTACGCCGCCCGCCTCCGGGACGAGGTAGCCGAGTTGAGGAGGGAGATGCGGGAACTCAGCGAGGCCGTCAAGTTGTAAGACCCGACCGAGGTCGAGGTCCGGCCCACGCCGGAGCCCCGATTCTAGTTCGGAGGTTTGAAACTGGGCGAACGTGGTGTAGGGAATAAGCTTCTGACCAGGGATAACGGCCCTTTTTTTTCGGCAGTCCCGTCTCGGCCCCTGCGAGACCTTCACCCGTCGCGTGAAGCCCGCCCGGTCGCGATCATGTAGTTGATGTGGCATGTTGCCATGAGTGTGTCTGGAACATGAAGAGTCGGGGCTAGCAACTCGCAGGGATCCGCGGGCTTCCGATCAGGCCTCCGACCCTGTCCCTGCTGCAACAACGACCCGACGCCGTTATGGCGGTCTCGAGCGAGCGGACTCGGGAGCACATGCACGGCAGCCTCGCAGACCGATTGGCGGCCTCCGTCGGGGACCGGGTCGATCGGATCCCGGAGTCGTCTGCAAGCGCCTACCGCTCGGCGGGACTGCCGAAGACCGCTGTCCACCGAATGGCCAAGAATCTGGTCGCGGCTGGGTCACCGAATGGGACACACTCCGTTACCGCCTCGGTCAGAACCCTGTCCCTGCTCACGGGAGGCGGCTCAAGGGGTCGCCAACGTCGGCCGGACCGTCGTATCCCCTCAAGCCATCGTGGTACCGTCGGTCTTGTTGGAACAGTTCGACCGGATGACGCAGCGAGGCCGGGGCTCGGAGCGCGAGAAGTACTTTCTCGGCCGGGCGAGCTTGGCTACCCCGGCGTTGGGGCTCGGCGGATTGCAGGTCGGAGCCATCCCGGCCACCCCTCCTGCGGCGGGACTTCCTGAGGAGCACGTTTCGGTCCGTCTCCTAGCCGGGACGCTCGCCGCGCCGAGGACCATGGGAGCGGGTGCGGTACCGGCCCCGGTCAGCGCCCCGGAGCGTCCGTGAGTCCGGTTTCCCGGAGGGGGATTCCCAGGCTGGGGGTCCTCATGGCGCCACCTATCGTCGAGGGATCGGTCGTTGACGTGGCCCGGCGGGCGGAAGCCCTTGGCTTCGATACCTTCTACCTTCCCGACCACTTCAACGAGGTCCTCTCGCCCCTGCCGGCTATCGCAGCGGTGGCGGCAGCCACCTCCATGCGGGTGGGTGCATACATGCTGGCGAACGATCTGCGGCATCCGGCGACGGTGGCCAGGGATTTCGCGGCACTCGACGTTCTCTCCGACGGACGGGTGGAACTAGGTGTGGGAGCCGGGTGGTGGCCTGCCGACTACCACGCGGTGGGACTCGATATGGATCGTCCTTCCCGGCGCATCTCCAGGTTGCGGGAGGCGGTGGACCTGATCCGGGCGTGCTGGACGGACGAGACGGTCGACCACGAGGGCACGTGGTACCGGGCCCGGTTCAAGCCGATGACCCGCCCGATCCAGATCCGCCCCCGCCCATCATCGTAGGGGGCCGTGGGGCCCGGGCCCGTTCAAAGGCCTACGCCCCGCCCGACCCGGATCCGCCCCCGCCGATCATCGTAGGGGGCGGTGGCCCGAAGCTACTGCAGGTCGCGGCCGAGGTCGCCGACGTGGTCTCGATCGGGATTCCCCTGACCAGCGGACGGCGGGCCGACATGGCGCGTACGTCGGCGTCTGCCACTTTCGAGGAGGTGGCCCTCAAGGTGCACACGGCCCGAAAGGAGAGCCCGCGGGACCCGCTCGTCGACATACTGCTGTTCCGCGTGGCGGTGGCCGACCGACCGCAGGACTTGATCGACTTTGTGGCCAAGGCCAGCGGTGTCACTCCCGGGCAGGTTCGGGAATCGCCCTACCTGCAAGTCGGGTCGCTGTCCCAGGTGGTGGCCGGCTTCGACCGCCTGGTGGCTACCGGGATCGACTCGATAGTCGTGCGGGTTGCCGACATGGAAGCCGCAGCCCTGGTGAGGAGAGCACTCGGCTGACCCGGTACCCGGACCGGCAAGGACAGATGATTCTCAGCGCCGTCACCCGCATCCCGCGCAAACAGACCGCCGGGCCCGTCTCACCCTGATTCCGCTGCCATCCGAGCGAGGGTCCTCCTCCCGCCCATCGCCTTCGGTCCGGACAGCGGACGCACTCATTCGAAGGCTCGATACGCGAGACGACAGTCGATCCTCACCGCTTCGGGACGCCGAGGCGAAGGGGGACGTGTAGGCCGGTTGCCCTCGCGCCGATTACATGTGTCTCCGATTCCCCCCTAGCATTCCGGCCCTGACCGGTTCTCCGGCGGCCGCTGATCTTCGATAGGCAAGGAGCGAACGTGAAGCATCCCCATGGCACTTTCTGCTGGATCGACATCTACCTTCCCGACCAGGATCGCGGCAAGGCCTTCTACGGAGCCCTCTTCGGATGGGAATGGACCGATGTCCCGATGGGAGATATGGGGATGCTCTACACCATGTTCAACCTGGACGGGAAGACGGTCGGGGCTATGGGACCGGCGATGCCGGGGATGCTGCCGGAAGGTGTCCCGCCGCACTGGTTCTCGTACATCGCCACCGACGACCTGGATAGCACCGCGGATACGGCGCGATCTCTGGGTGCGACCTTCGTGATGGGACCGCAGGATGTGGGAAACGGCCGTGTGGCGCTCATGCAGGACCCGACCGGCGCATCGGTGTTCCTCTGGCAGGCTCTCGAGTTCGGTGGAGCCGAGATCATCCGTAGCCCGGGCGCCCTGGCCTGGAACGAGTTCTACACGAGGGACTTGGAGGCCACCAAGGCCTTCTACACCGCCCTGTTCGGTTGGGAGTGGGGCAGCATGCCGATCCCCCAAGGAGGGGACTACCACCTGGCCTCCGTCGACGGCTTCGCAGCATGCGGCGTGCTCGAGATGGACGAGCAGTGGGGAGAGATACCACCCCACTGGATGGTCTACATCCAGGTGGAGGACGCCGATGCCACGGCCGCCCGGGTGACCTCCCTGGGCGGCGATGTCTGCGTGCCCGTGACCGACATCTCGGTCGGCCGGTTCGCAGTGGTCAACGACGACCAGAAGGGCACGTTCACTATTTTCGAGCCTGCTGCTCCGTAGTCTCGGCTTGCCGGTTTCCGGAAGCGGTCACTCGTGCTCGAACTGCCGGGTGACCGGACATCGGTTGACGGCGATCCGTTGATCGGAACCCGAAGCTTCATCGGCCGGCTAAGGCAGCTCGCAGGGCCTTGCCCATCGCGCCGTCGCCGGAGACGGTGACCACCAACTCGTCCATGGCCCGGGTCATCGCCACATAGAGCAATTGCTTCACCGCAGCTTGCTGTTCCTCTTCGGGGACGTCGTGTACGTAGGCGTGGTTCACGCCACCGATCAGGACCCGGCTGAACTCGAGGCCCTTGAGGCCATGCAGCGTCGACACCCGGACCTTGTCGTTCACGCTCATAGCCCTGTCACGGTTGTACCCGTATCCCCTCCTGTCCTTCTCCTGCACATGGAAGTAGGGGAGGCGGCGGCGGTTGAAGGCCTTGCGAAGCTCGGCTTCCAGGTCCTTGTGACCGTACATGACCGCGATGTTCCCGACTGCCACACCACGGGAGACGAGGCTCCTCACTTCGGTGGCGATTGCCTCGGCCTCGCCGCGCAGGTACCTGCAATCGAGCACACGGGGCATCTCGCCGCTCCGCGGTGCTGCCTCGGGGAGGATCCTGCCCTTCGGGTCATCGGTGCCCGCGGTTCCCGGTGCCCAGCCGGCGGCGCCTTCCAGGAATGTCCATGCGAACCCGAGTATCTCCCTGGTGTTGCGGTAGTTGCGCCGGAACACGGTGGTCCGGCCCCGGCCGTTGACCCCGGGAGGGTTCCAGGTCATGCTCCGGCGGTACACGTTCTGCGCGCTGTCGAGTGCCATCACGAAGTGTCCTGCGTTATAGGACCGGAGACTGTTGCCGGCCGCTCCGAGGTCCCGGCGGCCGGGCTTGAGCATCGCATACGCGAGGTCCAAACCGGCGCCGTCGAAGTCCTGCGCCTCGTCCACCAGCACCACGTCGTAGCGCTGCGAGTCCCGGAGGCGGTCGGCTCTTGCAACTGCCCGCTTCCGCATGTCTTCGAAGTCGGGAGTTCCACTTCCGGCCTGCTTGCCGGCCAAGCGATAAGCCAGGCGATCCACGTTGTTCACCTCCACGCGGTCGCCGGTGTCAACCGTCGACCGTAGCGCGTTGGCCAGCAGGCGGTTGTAGCACAGCAGCAGGATTCGCCAATTCGGGAAGAGCCGCTGGAGATGGCGAGCACGGTGGGTGAGGACCAGGGTCTTGCCGCTGCCGGCCACGCCCCGCAGCACGCGGTAACCCCAGCCCAGGTGCTCGGCCACCCGTTCCTGCTCCCGGTCCATCACCCGGAGGACGTCATCCGGATGGATCTCCGGGTCCTGGAACAGGGGCAGCGTCTCGTAGCTTTCTTCTCCCGAGGCGGTGATCTCCAGATCGATGATGATCCCAGGGTTGATCACCGCCCTCGCCCGGTCCTCCTCCTGGACGCTGAGGTTCGACCCGACGGTTCTGCCGAGGATGCGACGGATAGCGGGTTGCAGCCCGGCCTCGCTGAGGTCCGACTGCGTGAGGATGGGTAGATCGCGCTGTCGAGGGTCGAGGGAGGCGACAGGCACCTCGTCGTGTTCCGGGGCTGCCAGTATGCACTCGACCGGTAGCGACCCCATCAGTGCCCGGTCGATCCGCTTGCGGAGATCCTCGCCCCGCTCCGCGATGTCATCCCGGATCCGGACGATGTCCTGCTCGCTGAAGGCGCGCCATCTGGGCCGGCGTTTCCTCCGCGCCTTCTTGATGAGGGGGGCTTCGATCAGGAGGATCCCGGCACCGGGGTCGAGCAACTCGAGATAGGGGCCGCCTCCTTCCTTCTCCTTCAGCCATACCGTCGTGGCGTCGGGCGTGAAGTCCCGCAAGGCCCTTGCCACCTGCCGGATCCGGCCGGGCACAAGGGAACTGCTCGGGATGTTCTCAGGGGTGAGGAACGCCATGCCCGCCGATACTACAAGTGGTGTGACTACCTTCCGTAGCGGCCTCTGAGCAGGTCTCGGCCGTCCTCCGTGAGGCGCAGGGTCGGGTAGACGTCTCCTCGGAGCCGGGCCTCTGCCATGTAGCCGTCGTGGATCAATCCGTCGATCCGATCCTCTACCTGGGCCGCCTCGAGCATCTCCAGCCGCCCGAAACATCCGTGTAGGACCAACTGTCGATGCAGGGGGAAGGCTCCTCCACCGTCTCCCCGTAGCGTCCGCACGAGGTTGCGCCGTGACCAGTTCCCGCCCTCGACGTCGTCGACCAGCATCAGGATGGTGAGGGTGGCGGTTTCCTCGAGGGCCTTACGAACCTGCTCGGCCCGGATCGGCATCTCCTGCCAGGGCCGGGCCAGGCCGGGTGTGCAGGCGTCGCATCCACCGCATGTCTCGAAGCCGGGGTCGGACTCACCCAGGTAGCGGAGTATCTCGCGCCGGCGGCACGAGTGGGAGCCGCGGGCGAGCCAACGCGCCCGTTCGGCCCGTTCCTCCACCGTTTCCCGGCGGTGCCGGATCAGGTCCCGGAGGCGGGTCCGGTCCGGCTCGACACCTGCCTCACGCTCGAACGTCCATCCGTACCTCCAGGTGGTGAAGCCGCAGATGTCCTCCTTCTGCAGCGCGAAAAGCAGTGTCTCCATCTCGTCGGGCCGCATGCGGAGGCGGCGCCCCCATTCGAGCGAGCGGTACTCGCCGCCGGTCTCCCCGGCCAGGTCCACGAGGGCGGCGGCCCGTTCGGCCTCGGACCCATTGCGGGTCCGGAACCCTTCCATGTGATGCTCGGTCTCCTCGGTGATGGAGACGCGTCCTCTCAATACGAAGTCCTTGTGCCTGACCAGTGAGCCCACATGGTCCAGATAGTGCAGGGCCAGGGCTCGGATGTCGTCCCGCTCCCCGTCCTCCGAGTTGGCCCGGTCGGTTCGGGCGGACGGCTGGACGTAGTTGAATCCTGGCCGGAGCCCGTCCCAGACCTCGTAGATGACATCGAGGTCCGGGACCGAGCACTTGACGAAGAAGTCGTGGATGCGGCAGTCCCTCGGCGTCACGAGCAGGACGGCGGTCCCGGTTTCCGGGCCCGTTCCATCCCATGCCCCCCTGGCTACCCGGCCGGTTTCCTGCACGTACTCCTCGATGGAGGCCGGCATCTCGAGATGAACGATAAGGGCGATGTCCGGCTTGTCGATGCCGAGACCGAACGCCTTGGTGGCCACCACGACATCGATCTCACCGTGCCTGAAGGCGTCCTCCGTGTGCTGCCGCTCGGGGTATTCCATGGCCCCGTTGTAGGGCCGCACCCGGTGGCCGAAGAGGCGGAGCAGGGCGGAGAGGCGGGTGGTGTCCCGGCGAGTCGGCGCGTAGACGATGGCGCTCCGGCGGCGGAACGATTCGACCACCCGGGCGACCTGCAGGTCGCGGTCCCTGCGGTCGGAGCATCGTTCCACGTAGTAGCGGATCTCAGGCCGGTTGACCGAGCCGATCAGCGGCGCCGAGGGCAACTCCAGGCCGAGCAGGCCGACGATGTCGTCGAGAACCTCCCGGGTGGCGGTGGCCGTAACGGCCAGCACGGGTAGGCGCTTGCCGGTCACCTCGGCGATGGCACGGGGAATGATCGAATACTCGGGACGGAAAGAATGGCCCCACATCGAGATGCAGTGGGCTTCGTCCACCGCTACCCGAGCGAGGTCCACCTCCGCCAGCCAGGACCGGAACACGGGTGACCACAACCGTTCCGGGCTTACGTACAGAAGCTTGACGTGGCCTGCGGCCGCGGCTCTGAGGATCGCTTCCTGCTCTGCCTGGCCGACACCGGCGTAGATGGCGGCCGCTTCGGTGACCCCGCGAGCCCGCAGGTTGTCGACCTGGTCCCTCATCAGAGCGATGAGCGGGGAGACAACCAGGGTGACACCGGGGGAGACGAGAGCCGGGATCTGGTAGGTCACCGATTTCCCCGACCCGGTCGGCAACACCGCCACCACGTCCTCGCCCCGCATGAACCTGGTCATGATCTGGTGCTGGCCGGGCCGCCACTCGTCGAACCGGAGCCACCGGCGGGCTCTTTCGAGCCGAGCACCTATGGTTCCATCGCCCGGCGAACCTTCGGCGTAGCTTCCGAGTGCCGCTTGGGAGAGCGTCTCGACACCCGGAATGCGGTCGATGCGGTCCTGTCGCTCCTGGTCGAAGTCGAGACCGAGATGTGATGTGATGGCCTGGTAGGCCTGCGCAGGGGTGTTGACGTTCATCCGCGTGGGCGGTCCGGACAGGCTCCGGAGCAGCACGTCGCGGTAGGGGACCGGCCGGCGGAGACGGTTGTCGAGCACCGCGGTCACGCCCACATCGCCGGCCGTGCGGATCAGGCGCCCCACCCCTTGGGCGAAGGCAATGGCGGCCCTCGGTACCGTGTATTCCGCGAACGGATCGCGTTGCTGCAACTCCAGCAACTCGGTGCGGGCGCTGACCACCGGGTCGGCGATGGAGTCGAACGGGATCTTCTCGATCAGGAGCAGTCGCAGAGCTTCGCCGGGTATGTCGATCCCTTCCCAGAACTGCCGTAGCCCGAGGAGGCAGGTCGAACGGTCTGCCCGCATACGTTCGGCGAGGACGGGTGCGGCGGCCTCGCCCTGGGCGAGAAGCTCGATTCCGGCGGTGGCCAGGTGGGGGCGCGCGTGATCCCGAACGAAGTCGAGCCGCGCCCGGGCCGTCATCAGGGCCAGTGCCCCGCCGTCGCTCGCTACGCATAGCCTGGGTATCTCTGTCGCTTCGGTCTCCGTGAACCGGTCCATCAACCGTCCTCGGGGTGCCGGGAGGTAGTCGGTCAACAGGAGCAGGTGCTGCTCGGACAGGTTCTCGAAGGGTGAGCCGATCACTCTCGACTCGACCGCCCCGAGTCCGAGCCGACCGACCAGGTAGCCGAAGTCGTCACCGGCCCGGAGAGTTGCCGAGGTCAGCACGACCGACCGGCAGCTGTCCCAGAGATCGGCCAGCAAGCCCGCCACGGACAGTGGAGCCCGGAGAAGTGACCACCGCCATGCTCCCTGGCGCTCCCTCGCGCCTCCCTGCCCCGACCCATCCTGCGTGTCGAATCGCTCCCTGTTTGCGACGGCGAAGGAGACCTCGGCGATGTTGATCCATTGGATCAGATCCAGGTCGTCCGAGTCGTTGCCGAACAGGCGCAACTGATCCGAGGCTCGCAGCACCGAGTCGACGAGTTCCGCGGCCTGCCGGGCCTCGAGACCCAGGCGGGCCAACTCGTCCTCCAGCGCATCCCGCCGGTAGCGCCCCACCAGGTCCTCCGGCACGGTGATCTCCTCGAGGGTGGTTGCCAAGTGGCGAAGGGCGCCGCGCATGGCTCGGCCGGTCTGCCGGACCGCCTGGTAAGCGGGATGGTCCGTATCGACCCCGCGGCGGATACGGTACGACGCGCCGTAGCGGGTCGCCTCCTCGCGGGTGACGCCGGTCCGATCCCGCACGTACTCGATCAGCGGACTCGCGAACTGCTCGATCGACGCCCGAGCCCGGGTCACGGCCTGGCGTATCGCGTCGATCTTCGGGTCCCTCAGACCGACCCCTGTGGCGGCCGCCAACCGGGCAGCCAGTCCCCTCCTCGACACACTGTCCCAGAGGGCGTCGCAGAGTCTCTCGAGATGCTCCACGCCCACCGCGAGGGTGGCTGCCGAGGTGACCGAATCCTCCAGGTCGTGTGCTTCATCGATCACCAGGTTGAACCCGTCGGGAAGGTCCGGACCCGTGGCCAGCAGAGCGTGGTTCAGCACCGCGACATCGGCGGTCTTGAGCGCTTGCAGGGCTCGACGGTAGAAGTCGAGCCCATCGAGGGAATCCCACACCGGTCCCGGCCGTCTATCCACCCGCAGCTTCCATCGAAGGAACCTGAGCTGGGTCAGCCTCGACGCGATCGCTGCCGTCCGGAGGTCGGCCCAGTCCCCGCTGGGCGTCTCGGCCACCCATCCGCAGAGGATGGCCAGTGCCATCGCCATGGGATCAGGGGTCGGGCTTCCGGCCGATTCTCCCTCCAGACCGGCGAGTTCCGCATCCAGCGCCTTGAGGCTGATGTAGTTCTGCCGTCCTTTGAGCACCGCGGTCGAGAAGGGTCCGATCTCGGCTCGGAGCTCGTGCAGCGTTGCCAGGATCTGGTCCTGGAGGACCCGTGAATGAGGGGTTATCAGGGACGGGCATCCCGAAGCCCGCGCCACCTCGATCGCCGGTACCAGGTACGCGAGGGTCTTTCCGGTGCCCGTAGGGGCCTCGATCATCATGCGCCGTCGACCCGGGCCTGCGAAGGCATCGCAGACCAGGCGGGCCATCCGGACCTGCTGCTCGCGGGGCTCCCTTCCCCCCGTCATCAGCCTTCCGCCCGATCGGAAGGAGCTCACCACCCTGCCGATGTGGAAGCGCCCCGTCGCGGCCGGCCGGTCGGGTACCGGTACGCAGGGCACCACCTCGTGGAGCGGCACCGGTCCGGTCTCGGGCTTGGCGAAGCGTGCCCACGGATGGCCGGTGACGCCGAGCACCCATCGCTGCAGCCGCCGAGCGGGAGAATCCCGGTCCAACTCCTCGAGGAGCTTCAGCATGATCGACCGGGCCATCAGGGAGTCGACCAGGGCGTCGTGGCGATCCCGGCCGGCCAGCCCGAACTTCTCGGCCAACTCGTCGAGCCTCCGACCGGGTGGGGGAAGCCTCCCGTCCACTCCCGGGATCACCGACCCTGCCCGGGGGAAGACGATGTGGGCCAACTCCAGCGTGTCGAGACGTGGACCTCGCGGCGGGTTCAGACCGGCTCGGGCCGCGGCGGCCTCGAGCACCGGGAAGTCGTATCCGAATCCGTTGTGCGCGATCAGGGGCCGGTCACCGACCCAGTCGAGGAAGCCGCCCAATACGCGGTCGATAGGAGGCGCACCTGCCAGGTCGCCGTATTGCAGTCCGGTCAACTCCGTTATCCGGGCGGGCAGCTTCCGCTCGGGTCGGGCCAGACTCTCGAACCTGCCGGTTTCGTCCGGCCCGGCTCCGGCCACGGCGCCGATCTGGATGATCTCGTGCTCGGCGGGGTCGGCCCGGTCGGCGTTCGTCTCCAGATCGAATACCACGAATTCGGCCCGCACACCCATGCGTCGGCGATCCTACAGGTCCGCGGGTGGATGGCCACCGTCCCTGCGCAGCCGTACGACGACACGTGGTGGCCAGAACGGCGTGGCGGTGGTCGGCCGCGGGCAACTGGCAACTACCATGATCGCTGGTACTTCCTCCCGCTTTCCCCCTCGCGACAAACACGGGCATCATGACGAAGGACAAGCTGGTTGTTCGCGGAGCGCGCGAGCACAACCTGCAAAACGTGTCGATCGAGCTTCCACGCGACCAGTTGATCGTGTTTACGGGCCTGTCCGGCTCGGGCAAGTCCAGCCTGGCGTTCGACACCATCTACGCGGAGGGCCAGCGCAGGTATGTGGAGAGCCTGTCCGCCTACGCCCGGCAGTTTCTCGGGCAGATGGACAAACCGGACGTCGACTTCATCGAGGGACTGTCACCGGCCATCTCCATCGACCAGAAGACCGCCAGCCGCAACCCCCGCTCGACTGTGGGGACCATCACCGAGATCCACGACTACTTACGCCTCCTGTACGCCCGGATCGGCCGGCCCCACTGTCCCGAGTGTGGCCGGGAGGTGACCCGCCAGACCCCCCAGCAGATCGTCGACCAGATAGCGCAGCTCCCGGAAGGCACCCGCTACCAGGTGCTGGCGCCGATCGTCCGGGGCCGCAAGGGAGAATACGAGGAACTGTTCAAGGATCTGTCCCGTCAGGGTTTCAGCCGGGCGCGGGTCGACGGCGAGGTCATGTACCTGGGGGAGCGGATCCGGCTGGACCGCTACTACACCCATACGATCGAAGTGGTCGTGGACCGCCTGGTGGCCGGCCGGGGCGGGGTCCGCCGGATCACCGACTCCTTGGAGACTGCCTTGGGCCTCACCGGGGGGATAGCTGTGGTGGACATAATCGACGGGTCTGAGCTGACGTTCAGCCAGCACCTGGCGTGTAACACCTGCGGGGTTTCGTTCGAGGAGTTGGAGCCCCGGTCGTTCTCGTTCAACAGCCCCTACGGCGCCTGCGAGGCGTGCTCGGGGATCGGGACCAAGTTCGAGGTCGATCCCATGCTGGTGATCCCCGACGACGAACTCTCGGTCGCCGAAGGGGCAGTCGCTCCGTGGGCGAGCAACCGGAACCGATACTTCCACCACCTGCTCAAAGGGCTGGCCGGTGAACTCGGATTCGATGTGGAGGCGCCGTTCCACCTGCTGTCGGACGAGCATCAGGAAGCGGTCCTGTACGGCACCGGGGACATGCCTGTGCAGGTGTCGTTCACCAACCGCTTCGGGAGGCGGCGGCGTTACAAGGCGACCTACGAAGGGGTGATCCCGGTGCTGCGGCGCCGCCACGAGCAGACCGAGTCGGAGTCGGCCCGGGCCCACTACGAGGAGTACATGCGGGAGGTTCCCTGCCCGACCTGCGGTGGCGCACGCCTCAACCCGGTCTCCCTGGCGGTCACCGTCGGAGGCCTGAACGTATTCGAGTTGTGCCGGCGTTCCATCGCACGGACCCTGTCCGCCCTCGAGGGTCTCGTACTGGGGAAGCGCGATGCGACGATCGCCGCTCCCATACTCAAGGAGATCCGTGCCCGTCTCCAGTTCCTGCTGGATGTCGGGCTCGAGTATCTGACTCTCTACAGAGGCGCCGCCACCCTCTCGGGGGGAGAGGCCCAGAGGATCCGGTTGGCCACCCAGATCGGGTCGGGCCTAGTGGGGGTGCTCTACGTACTGGACGAGCCGTCCATAGGCCTTCATCAGCGTGACAACCGCCGCCTCCTCGAGACCCTCCTCCGTCTCCGGGACCTCGGGAACACCCTCATCGTGGTCGAGCACGACGAGGAGACCATCCGGACGGCCGATTACGTAGTCGATCTCGGGCCCGGTGCCGGGGAACACGGGGGACACGTGGTGGCTGAGGGTGGGATAGCTCAGATGCTTGCCGAGCCCTCCTCCCTGACCGGCGACTACCTGGCGGGCCGGCGACGGATACCGACGCCCGAACGGCGGAGGCCCGGCGACGGACGGACGCTCACCGTGGTCGGCGCAGCCGAGAACAACCTGCGCCACCTCGATGTCGAGTTCCCCCTCGGCAAGCTCATCTCGGTGACCGGCGTGTCCGGTAGCGGCAAGTCGACTCTCGTGCAGGAGATCCTGTCGAAAGCTCTCCACCACCGGCTCTACCGGTCAAGGGCCGTAGCGGGCCGGCACCGGCGCATCGAGGGGGTCGAGCAACTGGACAAGGTCATCAACATCGACCAGTCGCCCATCGGTCGGACCCCCCGGTCGAACGCCGCCACCTACACGAAGGTTTTCGACCGTATCAGGGCTCTGTTCTCCGCGACCCCGGAGTCCAGGGCTCGCGGGTACAAGCCGGGTCGGTTCTCATTCAACGTTCGGGGTGGCCGCTGCGAGGCCTGCCGAGGTGACGGAACGATCAGGATCGAGATGCACTTCCTTCCCGATGTCTACGTTCCCTGCGAGGTCTGCGAGGGGCGCCGCTACAACCGGGACACCCTCGAGATCCGGTGGAAGGGCCGGTCGATAGCCGACATCCTGGAAATGCCGGTGCAGGAGGCACTGTCCTTCTTCGAGGCGCAGCCACCCATCGCCCGCATCCTGCAGACGATCTACGACGTGGGCCTGGGCTACATCCGCCTCGGCCAGCCGGCCCCCACCCTTTCGGGCGGCGAGGCGCAACGGGTGAAACTGGCCTCCGAACTCGGCAAGCGGGCGACCGGCAACACCCTCTACATCCTCGACGAGCCCACCACCGGATTGCACTTCGAGGACACCCGCAAGCTGCTGGAAGTTCTTCACCGGCTGGTGGACGGCGGCAACACCGTCGTGGTCATAGAGCACAACCTGGACGTGGTGCGTTCCGCCGACTGGATCATCGACATGGGTCCCGAGGGAGGAGACGAGGGAGGACGGATAGTGGCTCTTGGAACGCCCGAGGCGGTGGCGCAGGTCCCGGACTCCTACACCGGCAAGTTCCTCCGCGACATCCTTTAGGAGGGTGCTGAGCAATCCACCAGCGGCCTGCCAATCGCCGGCATGATTCCGGGGTCGGCGGGCGGCAGGAGCGAGCAATCGTCATTGGTCAGCACCCTCCTCGCCCGACCTCGCGCCTGTGACGGATGCCGGCACGCTGCTTAGTAGCCTGGCAGGGTGTTCCCGTCGCAAGGGAGGCTTGACACGATGTTTACCGGCCTGGAACTCGCACATGGCGCGGACGTGGGGCCTACCGATCGGTCCTACTGGGTGGTTCCCGGACGCTTTGCCGCGGGTGCATATCCCAACCCGGCAGGACCGGACAGCAAGCTCACTCAACTGCTCGATGCCGGCATCAACGTGTTCGTGAACCTGACCCAGGACTATCCAGGCGGAACCGACGCCCACATGAACCGTTACGACATTCCGGCAACCGACCGCCACGCGGTGATCGTGCGCCGCCAGATCCCTGACAACGGGGTGACCACCGAAGACGAGATGATCAGCACCCTGGACGTGATCGACCGCCATCTCGACCACGGATGCAACGTCTACGTGCACTGCTGGGGAGGGAGCGGCCGGACCGGGACCGTGGTGGGATCCTGGCTACGCAGGCATGGTTACGCCGGCGCAGCAGGAGTGATCGACTTGCTCCGCACCCTGCGACGGCAGGGCGATCGCAAGGGCGGCGGCTACCCGACTCCCCAGACCTGGGCCCAGTACCGCATGGTGGAGGACTGGACGGGTGGGCGTTGAGCGGATAGGCCGGCTGTAGCCTGGGCTGCACGGCGCCCGCACGGTGATCGACGTGGACGACTGGAACGAACTGACCGAGTGGTGGCTCGAGGAGTCCGCCGATCCTGCCTACCAGGACGAGGTGGTCCCGCTCTTTCTCGGGATGCTTCCCCGGGTGGGCGGCCATGTGCTGCTGGATCTCGGATGCGGCGACGGTCGCGTGCAGGATCTGGTGGTCGCCCGGGGAGCGATGGTTATCGGGGTGGACGTAAACCTGGAGTTGGCCCGCATCGCATCCCGACGGCACCCGGTGGTGCTGAACCACCTACCAGGGATGGCATGTGTCAGGGACGCAGCGGTGGATGGTGCGTATGTGGTCCTTGCCCTCGAGCACTTCGAGAACTCGTCCCGGTTCTTCCGCGAGGCCGCCCGGGTGACCTGTCGGGGTGGTTCGCTGACGGTGGTGATCAACCACCCTGTCTACACGGCGCCCGCCTCGGGGCCCGTACTCGACACGACGGACGGCGAGTTGTTCTGGCGGTTCGGCGACTACCTCACCGCTGGAAGAACCCGGGATCTGGCCGGTGAGGGAACCGTCGGGTTCATCCACCGGCCGATCTGGATGCTGTTCACGGAAGCAGCCGCGGCCGGATGGTCTTTGGAGGAGGTACGCGAGCAAGGGGTTGGTTCCGTAGCCGCGGTCAGGGACCCGATCCTCGCCAAGCACCGCGACATCCCCCATCTGATGGGTATCCGCTGGCGGAGGTTGTAGGAGGGCGGTGAGCAACCCACCAGCGGCCTGCCAATAGCCGGCATGTTTCCTGGGTCGACGGGCGGCAGGCCCGAGCAATCGTCATCGGTCAGCACCCTCCTGATGGGGGTCCACCACTTCTAGCCCTGATTGTTCATGTTTCCGGACACATCACGGTGGCAAGCCATATCAGCCGCCTCGGTGCGACCGGGCCGGGCTTCACCTGACGGGTGGAGGTCCCGTCGGGCCGAGACGGGACTGTGGAGATGGCCATCGTCCCTGGCCAGAAGCCCACACTCCGCATCCTGCTCGTCCAGTACAAACCCCCACACAAATACTCGGGGCTAGCTCCGGCAGCCGGTGGCGGTATGTGACCTGCTGATCAATCCGTGTCGGGAAGTACCTTGGACCACCAGTCCTTGGCGGCGGAGATACCACCCACGCCGAAGGCGATGACCAGGATGGCGCCCACCGTCCCGACCACGGCGATGAAGAGGGTGTTGACTATATCCTCGGCAATCTTCAGGGTGTTGAGCGCGGCGAACGCTCCGAAGCCGATGACCATCCAACGCGCCGTTGCCGGTAGCCACCTGATGTGGCGTTCCTGGGACCAGGGAGTGGACAGTTCGGCCAGGAAGGATCCCAGCGCTGACGCAACTATGACGATCACTATCGCGACGACCACGAGCGGCAGGTACGCGATCAGTCCGGTGAGTATGTCACTCAGGTACTGCACGTTCAACGCTTCGGCGGTGAGGAGGAAGACGACCAGCAGGGCGATCCAGTAGACGGCTCGTGCCACGAGATCGGTTGCCGTATATCCTGCAGCCTGCAAGCGCTCGGTAAGCCCGGCCCGCTGCAGCAACCCTTCGAGACCTACCACCTTCAGGAGACGGATCATCATACGGTGGATCAGCCGGGCGATCAGCCAGCCGACGACGAGGATAATCAAAGCGCCTATGAGCCTGGGTAGGAAACTGAGAATGGTCTGGCCCGCGTCCTCAAGGCCTACCGACAGACCGTTGATGAAATCCGACATGCAAGAACTCCTTCTATATGCACCGAGAGGGACGGATTCTATCAGCAGGAGTACGGTCAGCCCCGATTCTTCGTGCGCGGGGTTTGTCGAGCGGGTGGGTAGCCGCTGGCAGACTCCTGACATGGAGCGACGGCGGATTCGATAAGCCCGCCGACTCGAGAGCGCCGTTCATCCTTCGGCTGCATGCGGGAGAAGCCACGAAAACAGGCTCGAACCGGGCCTTCACGGGTGGGTGAGCCGGGGACCACGAAGAGGTCACGGCTAGCGGCTTACCGACGGCTCGAGTCCGTCACGGAGTGTCTTACTGAGAGAACGCCAGAGGATGAGCACTACTACAGCTGTCGCCCCGGAAGTGAGACCTGCCTCAACGAGGGGTCGCCGACGGTGCCTGGCTCTCTACCCCCCCGGCGGATGGTCGACAAGGGTGGAGAGGCCTGAACAGGGTCTGCAAGTGGAACGGCCCCTCCGCTGGGGGAGGGGCCGTTACGCCTATCGAATGTTGCCTTGTTCCTTCGCTTGTCAGCCTCCGCGCGCCGTTATCAGCCATCCGTCGACGACTGTACGGTTGGCGGCTATCCAGGCTTCGGCGTCTGCCTCGACATCAGCCTCGGAGTAATCGTCGGCTGCGGCCATCTTGGCGTTTTGAGCGGCTATGTCGCCCAACGGGATCGCCACCACCTCGAGGAGGCGGTGGATGTCCGGGTGTGCATCCAGGAAGTCGGTGTTGGCCACCGCCCGAATGTCATTGACGTTGGACTGCAGCCAAACTGCATTGCCGCCGTCCACCAGGACGGTGTTCGTCCAGTTGGGTGTCCAGGCGTAGAACAGTGCCGGTTCACCGGCGCTCACCCTGTCCACGACGCCTGCGACCAGTTCGTCGTAGGTGCCGGAGATCTGTTCCACGCTGGAGCCCCAACTCTCGTTGGCGATCTGTTCGTTGATTGCAGTCTCGCATCCCCATCCGACGTTGCATCCGAATAGGTTTGCCTTGCCGTCGTTGTCCGTGTCGAAGACACTTGCGTTGGCGGCTACGCCGTCCATTGAGTTGATTCCCAGACTGTCAGCCGTGGCCTTGTCGATCATCAAGCCGTCGGTGGCCCCTTGGGCCACCTGCCAGCCGATCGGGTCGATCGGCAGGTCCACCTCTTGGCCGGTGACGTTTTCTCCGTCCAGGTAGATGTCGTGGAGTGGGAACCAACCGTTGGCCCACAGGTCGTACTGCCCAGCGGCCAAAGCCGGATAGAACGAATACGGACTGAGGGTGGCGGCTGCCGGATCGGTGACCTCGTACCCGAGCTCTTCGATCAACTGTGCATAGATGGATGCCTGCATGTAGCCGGAACTCCAGTTGGCCCGAGCGATGGACACCGGTCCACCGTCGTCTTCGACGCCGCAAGCCGAGAGCATCACCACGGCAGCGAGAGCTGCCGCGATGAGGGTGCTCGATCTCTTGATCACTTTTCACCTCCTCTTCCCAGTCGCTCGATCAAGCCGCTGTGCTGGGCTTGGAAGATGGCCTCGTCGTAGTGGCTCTCCAAGAGGTCGAGCTCTTCATCGAAGGCCTTCTTCAGGCTCCAGAGCATTATCAGGAGCACGAAAAGGAAAGGCAGTCCGGTAGCCACGGCTGCCGTCTGGAGGGCGGATAGGCCGCCTCCGATCAGCAACACGATCGCCACCAAGCCTTCCATCAACGCCCAGAACACACGCTGCGGTTTGGGTGAGTCGAGCTTTCCTCCCGAGGTGAGGTGGTCCACCACCAGGGATCCCGAGTCCGACGACGTTACGAAGAACGAAATCAGCAACAGGATGCCGACCAGCGAGACGAAGAAGGTCAATGGGAAGGCCTCCAACATCACGAACAGGGCGGTCGCCACGTTCTCGTTGACCGCAGTGGCCACGTCCAGCTCACCACGCATCTGGAGATCCATGGCCGCTCCGCCGAACACCGCGAACCAAAGGAAGCACAGGAGGCAGGGAAGCACGATCACACCGATGATCATCTCCCGCACGGAGCGTCCCTTGGAGATCCGGGCGATGAACATACCGACGAAGGGGGACCAGGAGATCCACCATCCCCAGTAGAAGATCGTCCACCACTGCTGCCACTGGGTGTCGAGCAGGGCGGCGTTCCAGAACGAGAACTCCGGAAGGATCTGGATGTAGACGCCGATGCTTTCGACATACAGCGAGAGCACCAGCAGGGTCGGTCCAACCAGGAGCACGAAGATCAGGAACGCTGCGGCCAGCCATACGTTGAGCTGGCTCAGTCTCTTGACCCCGGCGTCCAGTCCCGCCACCACCGAGATGGTGGCCAGCCCTGTGATACCTGCGATGAGGATTATCTGGACTCCCAGATTGTCCGGGACACCGAAGACCTTGTTCAGCCCTGCGGCAGCCTGTGAGGCACCGAACCCCAGCGAGGTCGCCAGGCCGAAGAGTGTCGCCACGACGGTGAGCACGTCGATCGCATTGCCCCATCCGCCGTAGATCCTCGGACCCAGAATCGGGTAGAACACCGACCGGAAGGTCAATGGCAATCCCCGGTTGTAGGCGAAGAATCCCAGGGCTAGGGCTACCAGGCCATATAGCGCCCATCCATGTATCCCCCAGTGGAGGTAGGAGGTCGCCAGGGACGCCCTGGCCGCGCCCGTCGACAAGGGTTCTACGTCGAAGAGGGGAGGCGGCGCCGTCAAGTGGAAGATCGGCTCAGCCACGCCCCAGAACATCAGCCCGATGCCGAGACCGGCGGAGATCAACATTGCGTACCAGGCGCCCGTGGAGAACTCCGGAAGGGCCGCTGGTCCGCCCAGCCGTATCTTGCCGTACCTACCCAATGCGAAGTAGAGAGCGGCTCCGATGAATATGTTGAACGAGATGATGTACAGCCAGCCCACCTTCTCGTTGATGAAGTTGAGGACTGCTCCGAACACCCCGCTCGCCTGATCCGGGAAGAACAGCGTGGCGGCGATGAAGATCAGGAGGAATCCCGCAGCGGAAAAAGTCACCTGGGGATGTATGTCGAATCCCCACCTGACTATGTTCTTGTCGCCGGGCTCCCGATCGGCTACCTCGGGATAGAAGTCGATGTCAGGGTCTACTTGAAGGCCCTCGAACTGCGCGCGGTGACGGATAGCATCGTCGCGGCGGCGATCCTCCTCCTCTTCCCAATCCTCGTATGCCTCGGATATCTTGGTGAGGTCGAGGTCCTGGCCTTTATCAGCCATGACTCAACCTTGCGATGCTTCTTACCATTGAGGAGCCTCCTCTCTCGCGCTCTTTGACTGACCAATCGCCTGGGAGACCCTTCGAACACCGAATCTGCTCGCCGCGGCAACTGACGTCCTGCCGCCCAAACGACAATACGAGCCGGTGAGTGGCTCTCCTAGGTTGTCCTGCCTGTTAGGAACAATAACGAGCGGGTAGCGCCCGTGCCGCCACGAAGGGTGATTTTCTCGTTCCCTGCACACTCGTTTGGAGTGTCGCTAACCTTCTGCTCACTGCTACAGGGATATTTCAATGCAGCGAACCTTCCTCGCCGTAGCTTGGATCCTTGCGACAGCGCTGATTGTCGTACTCGGTGCGGAGCGGACTGTCGGTCAGGCGAACACGGGCGAAACGGATCGCCCGCGGGTGCGCATGGCCCGAGCGACATGGGACACGGGCTGGTTCCAGGCGGAGGTCTACCGGATTCTGTTGCAGCGCCTGGGATTCGAGGTCGACGGTCCGGTCACCATGGAGAATCCCGAGTTCTACGCGGCGGTCGCCGCCGGCGAAGTGGACATGTGGCCCAACGGCTGGTTTCCACTGCATGACCCGTATCTCGACGTGGGGTTGCTGGAACCGGTCGGGACCCAGGTGGACGACGGTGCGCTGCAGGGGTATTTCGTGGACATCGCGACCGCCGAGTCCTTTGGGATAACCGATTTGGGTGACCTGGCCGACCCCGACGTAGCGGCTCTGTTCGATACGGACGGCGACGGCTTGGCGGACCTGGTGGGGTGCGAAGTGGGATGGTCCTGCGCCAGGATCATCGATCATCATCTCGAAGCTTACGGTCTGGCTGAAACCGTGGAACATGTGCAGGGTGCCTACTCGCCCCTCATTTCGGAGACGGTGGACCGCTACCGAGCCGGGCAGCCGGTCCTCTTCTACACGTGGACTCCCAATTGGACCGTCGGGGAGTTGGTGCCCGGCGAGGATGTTCTGTGGCTCGAGACGCCGTTCCCATCCCTCCCCGAGGATCAGGCAGCCTTCCTGGACCGCACGGCCATCCCGGGCGTCCCCGGATGTCGCAACGATCCGTGCCAGGTGGGCTGGCCGCCAAATGACATACGGGTGGTCGCCAACTCGGCGTTCCTCAACGCTCACCCATCGGTCCGGAGGCTCCTCGAGCAGGTGGTGATCTCGCTAGCCGACATCTCGGCGCAGAACGCCCTGATGGTGGAGGACGAGGGGGATCCCGAGGACATCCGCCGGCACGCCGAGCAGTGGGTGACGGCCAACGAGGCCTTGGTCCGGCGCTGGATCGACTCGGCCGATCCCGACGCCCTCGCCTTGAGCGAGGCGGGCTCGGTTGCAGGTAGCGGAGGGGGTGTGCTCAGGGTTGCCGCTCGCGTTCTCCCGCCATTCGTGATCTACGAGGACCGCTCCTACGACGGTTTCGAGGTTGCGCTTGTTCGCCTGGTCGCAGCGCAGCTAGGCATGGACTTGGAGATATACGCAGTGGACACCGTGGCCAAGCAGATGGACGACATCTCCAGGGGCGTGGCCCAGCTGGGTCTGGGGGGTGTGGCCATCACCGGAACCCGTGAGGAGACGGTGGACTTCTCGCTGCCGGTTCTCGATACCGGACTCACGATCATGGCGCCCACCCAGGCGGATCAGGGTCTGGGGGATCGCATTCTTAGCTTCATGCGGGCTATCGCCGGTTCAGACCTGCCCTGGCTGGTTGTGGTGTTCGCAGTGGCTGTTCTGCTGGCCGCGCACCTCATCTGGTGGTTGGAACGCCATCACAACCCCGATTTCGCCGTCCCTTATCGCCGGGGGATCTGGGACTCGTTCTACTGGTCCGTGGTGACGATGAGCACCGTCGGATACGGAGATAAGGTGGCTCGGGGTGGGCTAGGGAGAGGTTTCGCGCTGGTGTGGATCGCGCTCGGAACGCTCGTGTTCGCCAGCTTCACCGCCTCCATCGCATCTTCCCTGGCGGTGAGCCAACTCAGGGGCGAGATCGCCGGGCCCAGCGACCTTCCCGGCCACCGGATCGCCACCGTTGCCCGTTCGACCGGCGAGACCTACCTGGAGAGCGTCGGGATCGGTCCCGTCCTCGTGGACGAGGTGGACGATGCCTACCGGCTCATGGACGAAGGAGACGTGGATGCAGTCGTATTCGACGCACCCGTCCTCCGCTTCCACGTATCCCGGGAAGGCGTGGGCGCGGTCACCACCGTCGGCCCCGTCTTCGAGAAAGTGCAATACGGTCTGATGATCGCCGAGGGTGACTCCGAACTCGTCGAACGGGTCGACCTGGCGCTATTGGATCTCATGGAGAGCGGGCTCTACCGCCAGGTCCACGACGGATGGTTCGGATCTTCAGGCTGACCGGTCTCAGCCCGGGAACGCACCTGGGCTATTCGACGCCGGGTGCCGTTCGAGGCCGAGCCGTTACTCTTGGAGGGTGCCGAGAAAGCGCCCGTTTTTCCCGCCGGTCGATGAGAGAAGGTCACATGAGTCGGCGACGCCCCAACCATCAGCGGTCTTGCTGGCCTCCTCAGGAGCCCCGACTCAAGAATTCCTGTGAAGCGACCCGCACCCGCCGAGATTCCTGACGCCGTCGGGGCCTATCTCTTCCGCAACGCTCACGGTCAGGTGACTTACGTGGGGAAGGCCAAGTCCCTTCGCAAGCGGGTGTCCTCCTACTTCCTCAGGGACCTGCCGCCGCGCACCCAGGCAATGATCGAGGCTTCCGACCAGGTCGAGTGGATCGTGGTGGACAGCGAGGTGGCTGCTCTGTTTCTCGAGTACTCGCTCATCAAGGAGCACCTGCCCCGCTTCAACATCCGCCTGAGGGACGACAAGAGCTACCCGTACCTGGCCATCACCCGCTCCGACCAATGGCCCCGGGCCCGGGTAATGAGGGGCTCCAAGAAGAAGGGGAACCAGTACTTCGGGCCCTTCGCCCACGCCTACGCCATCCGCAACACCCTCGACCTGCTGCTCAAGTCCCTTCCCATCCGAACCTGCTCGGATACCGTGTTCCGCAGGCATCAACTCAAGGACCGGCCCTGCATCGAGTACGAGATCGAGCGTTGCTCGGCCCCCTGCGTGGGCTTTGTCGATGAGGAGACCTACGCCGAGTACGTCGACTCGCTGGCGCAGATCCTTCAGGGCAGTGCGGGGGATCTCATAGCGCGCCTCGAGCAACGCATGCGGGATGCGTCCGAGGTGCTGGAGTACGAGCGTGCGGCCCGCATCCGGGACCAGGTAGACGATGTGCGACGAGCAGTGGCGCGCCAGGAGATAGTGACCGACCGGCCCGAGGAGTTCGACCTGATCGCCACCCACGGGGATGACCTCGAGGTCTCCGTGCAGGTGTTCAAAGTCCGCAACGGTCGGATAGTCGGCCGCCTCGGTTCCATCATCGACCGCGTCGAGGACGTGACCCCGGAACAAGTGATGGCGACCGTGCTCCGGGATCTCTACGACGTGTCCTCTCCGCCTCCCCGCCAGGTGCTGATGGAAGTGCTGCCTCCCGACGACGAACCCTGGGCGGATCTCCTGACCCGGCGGCGGGGATCACGGGTGACGCTCAAGGTGCCCCAGCGAGGGGCCAAGCGCCGTCTTATCGAAACGGCCAGGACCAATGCCGCCGAGGCCTTCGTACGTCACCGGCTCCGCCGCCAGTCGGACCACAACGCCAGAGCAAAGGACCTCAGAAGCCTCCAGACTGCCCTGGCCCTGCCGGAACCACCTCTCCGTATCGAGGCGTATGACATATCGACCATCCAGGGCCGCCATACCGTCGGATCGATGGTGGTTCTCGAGGACGGTCTCCCCCGCCGGAGTCACTACCGGCGGTTCCGGATCCGGACGGTGCCCGGTCAAGATGACTTCTCCTCGATGGAAGAAGTGATCAGGCGGCGCTTCAACGCCTACCTCCAGGACCTCGAAAAGCCGGTGTCGGAGCGGGGGAAGTTTGCCTATCCCCCCTCTCTGGTGCTAATCGACGGCGGACCGGGTCAGATCGGGCGGGCGGTGGAGGTTCTCAACCGTTTCGATCTCGACATTCCGGTCGCGGGGCTAGCGAAAAGGATGGAAGAGGTGTTCGTGCCCGGCCGGCCTGAACCGATCGTCATCCCGCGGGACCAGCCGGCCCTGCACCTCCTGCAGCGGGTGAGGGACGAGGCACATCGCTTTGCTGTGATGTACCACCGCCAACTCCGGGGCAAGCGGATGATCGACTCGATACTCGACGACGTGTACGGAATCGGTCCGGTCCGCAAGAAGGCGCTCATCCGGGAGTTCGGCTCGGTCAAGCAGATGAGGAACGCGGATGTCGAGCAACTCGCCCGTGTGGTGCCCGCCGGTGTGGCTGAGAGCCTCTACGCTAGGTTGCATGACGGACCCTGACATCACCAGGCCAGCCGCGGCAGACGAGGGTCCCCGCCTGCTCGTTCTGACCGGGCTGTCCGGTGCGGGACGATCGACCGGCGCGAAGGTGCTCGAGGACCTCGGCTTCTACGTGATCGACAACCTCCCGCCGGACCTTCTCCGTCCCGCAGTGGAGTTGAACGATCTGCAGGCAGGGAGCCGCCATCTGGCCGTGGTGCTCGACAGCCGGGGAGGCTTCCCGCTCGGCGACCTCGAGGATCACATCCGTGCGCTGGAGGACGCGGGCATACATGTCACACTGGTGTTCCTCGACGCAGACGACGACGTGCTCATCCGCCGCTACGAGGAGCACCGCAGGCCCCACCCGCTAGCCCTCGGGACGCTCGCCGAGTCGATCGCCACGGAGCGGTCCATGATGGCGGACCTGCGGTTGCGCGCCGACATGTACGTGAACACCAGCGAGACCAACGTCCACCAACTCCGGAACTGGTTCGCTCACCAACTCTCGCCGCTCGTCGAGAGCCACTCGATGCGGCTGGCTGTCACTTCGTTCGGCTTCAAGAGTGGCACCCCGCGTGACCTCGACCTGATGTTCGACGTAAGGTTCCTGCCCAACCCGCATTGGATCCGGGAGTTGCGCCCGCTGACGGGTCGGGATCCGGCCGTCCGGGAACACGTCCTCTCCAGCGGGGACGCAGCGGGATTCCTCGACCGGCTGCGCGATCTACTCTCCTTCCTGATTCCCCGCTACCGGGAGGAGGGCAAGTCATACGTGAGCATCGGGATCGGATGTACGGGTGGGCGCCACCGTTCGGTGGCTCTCGCCGAGGAACTTGCCGGGTGGTTGTCCGGACGCGGCTACCACGCCACGGTCCGTCACAGGGACGTCGACGAATGAGGGACACCATGGGAGAGACCGGCCGGACCGGAGGGCGCCGGCCTTGCTGACCCTTGCCGAACTGGATGCCGGAGGGCGCCGCGTACTGGTGCGGTCCGACCTGAACGTCCCCCTCTCCGGAGGAGAGGTGGCCGACGATTTCCGGCTGCGTGCGACTCTGCCGACCATCGACCTGTTGCGCCGCTCCGGGGCCGCCGTGGTGCTGTGCAGCCATCTGGGCCGTCCCGGAGGACGGACCGTCGAGGCTCTGCGGATGGCCCCCGTGGCCGCCGCCCTGTCGGAGTTGGGTGGCTTCCCGGTTGTGGCGGCCGAGGACACCGCCCGTCCCCACGCCCGCCCGCTTGCCAAGCGGGCCGGGGCCGGGGGGGGGGGCCGTGTGGGAGTGGGGTGCCTTCCGGTTTGTGGCGGCCGAGGACCCCGCCGGTCCCGACGCCCGCCGTCTTGCCAGGCGGGCGGGGCCTGGGGAGGTGGTCCTGGTGGAGAACACCAGGTTCCATCCAGGGGAGATCACCAACGATCCGGAATACGCAGCCGCCTTGGCCGATCTGGCGGATCTCTTCGTCCTTGACGCATTCGGGTCCGCCCACCGGGCCCACGCGTCGACGACCGGGGTGGCTACCCATCTCAAGTCGGCGGCCGGCCCGTTGCTGGTCAGGGAGCTGGAGGCATTCGGGATGCTGATGCAGGATCCCCCCCGGCCCTTCACGGTGCTGCTGGGAGGAGCCAAGATCTCCGACAAGCTACCGCTGATCAGGGCCCTCCTCCCGAAGGTCGACGCTTTGCTGGTCGGCGGCGGTATGTGTTACAGCCTCCTGGCCGTAGAGGGATACGAGGTGGGGGACTCGCTGCTCGAGTCCGACTACCTCGACCCGCTGCGCGACCTCCTGAGGGGGAACAGGGGGGACCGGCTCGTCCTGCCCGTCGATGTGGTGGCGGCCGACCGGTTCCGCCCCGACGCCACGGCCACGACGGTCGAGATAGCAGCAATGGAGAAAGGCCTCATAGGTCTGGACATCGGGCCGCGGACCGCCCAGCTCTTCGCCGAGGTCATCGCCGGATCGGGATCGGTGTTCTGGAACGGTCCGATGGGTGTGTTCGAGTGGGAGCCGTTCCGGCCGGGCACCGCGGCCGTGGCAACCGCGATGGCAGGCTCGGACGCGTTCACTGTGGTGGGCGGCGGGGACTCGGTGGCAGCTCTCAGGTTGCTGGGACGGGAGGCAGCGGTGTCCCATCTCTCGACGGGCGGCGGTGCCGGCTTGGAGTTGCTGCAGGGCCGGGCCCTTCCTGCGGTGGAGGCGCTGGAGGCATGGTCGTCATGAACCGCAAGCCGCTGATGGTCGGTAACTGGAAGATGCACGGGTCCCACCTCGAGGCGATCCAGAGGGTGCAGAAGCTCAGTTACCGGCTCGATCCCTCCGACTACGACCGGGTCGAGGTGGGCGTGGCGCCCCCGTTCACTTCGCTCCGCTCGGTCCAGACGGTCGTGCAGATGGACGACCTCCGCATCCGGATCGTCGCCCAGAACCTCCATTGGGCGGAGCAGGGGGCTTACACCGGGGAGGTTTCAGCCACCATGCTGGCCAAGCTATCGGTCTCCTACGCGATCGTGGGGCACTCCGAGAGGCGGCAGTACTTCGGGGAGGACGACCGGGCGGTCAACCGCAAGGCGAAAGCCGCGCTCGCGGCCGGTGTCATCCCGATAGTGGCGGTGGGAGAGACCCTGGAACAGCGGGAGGCGGGAGAGACCCTGCAGGTTCTCCGCAAGCAGGTTGGGGGGTCCCTGGCGCGGATACCGTCCGAGCAGGTGGACCGCCTGGTGATCGCATACGAGCCGGTCTGGGCGATCGGCACCGGCCGTCACGCGAATCCTGCGGACGCCCAGGACACCATCGCCGGCATCCGGGCGCAGGTGCGTGACCGCCACGGCGCTGCTGCCGACGGGGTCCGCATCCTCTACGGAGGGTCGATGAACCCGGGCAACGTGGCTGCACTCATGGCGAAGCGCGATATCGATGGGGGTCTGGTAGGGGGATCGTCCCTGGATCCGGACACCTTCGCCGCCTGCATCCGTTACTGGAGATGATCCCAGCAGACAACTAGCTCCGATTCCTCATGTTTCCAGACACACCCACGGCAGAAGGCCAGATCAACCACATTCCAGATCAACCACGTTATCGCGACCAGGTTAGGATTCACGCCTCGGGTGAAGGTCGCGCCGGGCCGAGACGGGGATGTCGAGTGGGCCGTAGTACCTGGTCAGAAGCTCATTGCCCACACGCCGCTCGCCCGGCGCAAACCACCCGCACTAACGATCGGGGTAGGAGGGTGCTGAACAATGACGATTGCTCGGGCCTGCCGCCCGCCAGCCCAGGCATTTTGCCGGCGGTTGGCAGGCCGCTGGTGGATTGCTTAGCACCCTCCTAGGGAGGTCACGTGAGCACGCTGGCGATGGTCCGTCACGGCCAGAGTATCTGGAACCTCGAGAACCGGTTCACCGGATGGACCGATGTGCCGCTGACCGATGGAGGCGCGGCCGAGGCTCGGAATGCAGCCGACCTCATGATTGCGGAGGACATGGTGTTCGACGTCGTGCACACGTCGGTGCTCAGGCGGGCGATAGGTACTGCCAACCTGGCGCTTGACCGGATGGACCTCCACTGGATCCCGGTGCGGAGAAGTTGGAGGATCAACGAACGGCACTACGGGGCGTTGCAGGGGCTCGAGAAGAAGGAAACCGCGGCCATCCACGGGGCGGAACAGGTGTTCCAGTGGCGGAGGAGCTACGACGTACCCCCTCCGCCCCTCCATCTCGCCGACGCCCCCCCCCCTCCGCCTCTCGACCTCGACGACCCCCGCCACCCCCGCTTCGATCCCCGCTACCGATCGGTACCCGCCGCCGAGTTGCCGGCCGCCGAGTGCCTGGCCGATGTCGTGGCGAGAGCGATCCCGTACTGGGAGAGCGGCATACTGCCGGATCTGGACGCCGGACTCCGGGTCCTGGTGGTAGCCCACGGCAACAGCATGCGGGCCCTGCTGAAGTACCTGAAGGGGATCAGCGACGAGGAGATCACCCGGCTGAACATCCCCACCGGCATCCCCCTGGTGGTGGAACTCGACTCTCAACACCGTTACGTGTCGGACCGCTACCTGGGAGATCAGGCGGCGGCCGAGGCAGCAGCAGCCGCCGTGGCCGCCCAAGCGGGCTAGCCTTGATTCTTCATGTTTCCAGACACACCCACGGCAACAGGCCACATCAACCACATGATCGTGACTGCGCCTGGCTTCACCCGACGGGTGAAGGTCCCGCAGGGCTGAGACAGGGTTGTGGAAATGGCCGAAGTCCCTGGTCAGAAGCTTATATCCCGCACTCTGCTCGCCTAGTACAAACCCCCGCATGAAAAATCGGGGCTAGAAGTGGTGGACCCCCTAACGCCTCTGCGGCGCTGGAGGTGCGTGACGCGGTTCAGGGCGTCAGGAGAACTTTGAGACTGTCCCCTATCCGGGCTTCGGCGAAGGCGGTCCCGGCATGCTTCAAAGGATGGAGGGATGAGATCAATGGGGCTAGTTGTATATGCCCTGCCGCAGCGAGCGCTATGGCTGCGTCGTAGTCCCGGGGCCGGGCGGCCCGCGGGTTGTGCACGGTGATCTCCTTCAGGTAGAGCTGGTAATAGGGGATCCTCCCCGACCCTCCGGTGACGGTGCCGTAGATGACCACATCCCCTCCCGGCGCGCAGAACTCGATGGCTTGCGCCACCGTGCTCTCCGTTCCGACCGCCTCGATCACCAGGTCGGCACCACGTCCACCGGACACTTCGGCCACGATGCCGGCTGCCTTGTCGGGAGTGGCTACGGCGGATGCACCCAACCTCCTGGCCAGCTCCAGTTTCCAACTCGACCGGGTAACGCCGATTACCCGGCCTGCGCCCCGGTGGCCGAGCAATTGCACATGCAACAGACCGGAGACTCCCAGCCCGATAACGACCACCACCGTATCCTGCGCCACGGGCACGGCTTCCTGGGAATGGACCACCGTGCCCAAGACCTGGAGGAGGCCGGCATCGTCCGGAGCGATCCGGTCGGGCACGACGTGCAGGAAGGTCTCCTCCAAGGCGATCTGCTCCGCGAACACTCCGTCCAGTTCCCTTCCCAGCAACCCGCCCCTGGGGCAGAGTTGAGGTCGGTCCTTGCGGCACAGGTAACAGTCGCCGCAATGGATGCCCGGATTGACCAGCACCCTCGCCCCGGAGGGGATCCTCCCTCCCGGAGAAGCACTCGAAGTGGTTCCCACCAGTTCGTGCCCGAGTATCCGGGGATAGCGGATAGGCGCCGCGCCGTCCAGGATCTTCAGGTCCGTCCCGCATATTCCGGCCCGCTCCAGATGCACCAGGACGGCCTCTCCGGCATGGGGGTTGGCGACATCCACCACATCGAGATTCCCCGGTCCGAGGGTTACCGCAGCCCTCAAGGCTCACCCTTCCGTCCCTCGGCGCGGACACTAGTTCCAACTGACGACCGGTTAGCGGCAACTGGCAACTATCCTCCGCGAAGTGCCATACTGCGGGCATCAGCAGCCGGAAGGGGGCAAGCCGTGGCGGTAGCGACCGCGATTCTCATCATCGTCCACCTGCTGATGGCCATTGCCCTGGTGTTTCTGATTCTCCTGCACTCGGGCAAGGGCGGACTCGGTGATATGTTCGGTGGCGGTATGCAGGCTGGGGGTATGGGTGGTTCCACGCTGGCCGAGCGGAACCTCGACCGGATCACCGTGATAGTGGCGGTGCTGTTCGGGCTCACGACCATCAGCCTCGCCATACTGCTCGGCCGCTGACCGCCTCGCCGGTCGAGTAGAGCCGGCATGAACGAGCCGACCGACCTACCCCATCGTTCGGTGCTCCAGCGCTACCGGACGTTCATAGTCGGTCTGGTTCTCGTCGCGGTGGCCGTACTTGTGGTGGTGGCCACGTCCGGCAACCAGCCCACCGACGAAGGCGCCACCAGCACGGTAACGCGGGCACCGGCACAGGAGAGCAACCAGACATCCCCGACCGAGCCGGCGTCCGGACAGACGAGCACCTTCGCGCCGGCGACAACCCCTGCAACGACGGAACCCGACACCGGCTCGGAGCCCACCGACCCCTCCGAACCATCCACGACTGTCACGTCCGGACTCCGGCCAAGTGGGGTGGAGGCCGATCTGGAGGCGGTCCTCGACTCGCTGGCTACGGGCCTCGACGCAGAGGCGATCAACCGTCTCGTCCAGTCCGGCGATCTGAGGGTGGCGTGGGTGCTCGCCGACCTCATGCGCTTTATCCATCCGGAGCAGTACGGGCTCAGCGATGCCTTCACCCTTCTGACGGGGGTCGAGCTCGGGTCCAATCCGTGGAAGGAAGCAACCAACAAGCTCATCGAATGGGACACGCCCGCCCCACCCGGATTCGGGGAGTGGAAGGGTCAGGTCTACACCCTGATCGACTCCCGATGGACACCGTTCTTCGCCGATCCCGACTCCCTGATCGACTGGCGGCATGTCACCTGGGGCGGGGTGTTCATCGACGACCGGCCGATCTCGGTAGCTGACCAGCCCTGCCCGCTGGGATGCATCCCGGCGCTCAACGACCCGCCGCTCGAACCGGCTTCGGAGAGCGACTACTACCCCGACGACGCGTACGTTTTCGCGGTGACCGTCAACGGGGAGGCGGTGGCGTTCCCCAAGAACATGATGGAAGTTCACGAGATGGTGAACATCACCATCGGGGGACGTCGGCTCGGCATTCCCTACTGCACGTTGTGCGGTTCTGCCCAGGCCTACTTCACCGACGAGATCCCAGAGTCGGCGAGGGCCTTGATGGCCGGGGCGGAGACCTTCGAGTTGCGTACCTCCGGGCTCCTGTCGCGGTCCAACAAGATGATGTACGAGTACCACACCTTCTCGATGATCGACACCTTCACCGGCCAGGCGGTGAGCGGACCGCTGCGCGCGGCCGGCGTGCAACTGCCCCAGACCACCGTCCTCGCCTCCCGGTGGGGCGAATGGAAGGCGGCCAACCCGCATAGCTACATCGTTGTCGAGGACGGTGGACTCGGCCGTATATATCCCGATGATCCGCTCCGCGGTCGGGACGACGATGGCCCCATCTTCCCCACCGGGGACGTCGATGGCCGCCTGCCGGTCCAGGAGAAGGTGTTAGGAGTGCTCTGGCAGGACGGCTCCACATCGACCGCGGTGGCTTTTCCGGTGGCCGCCTCCCACGAGATACTGCAGGGGGGTGGATCGGTCGAATACGGAGGCATCACCGTCAGACGTGACGGCGGAGGACTCCGGGCCTGGGATCCCGACGGAGAGGAGATTCCGGCCCATGAGGCTTTCTGGTTCGCGTGGAGCCAGTTCCACCCCGGCACCGAACTCTGGACCCCCGCAGGCAACTGAGTAGGCTCCAGGCCTACCGGTGCCGGTAGATTCGGTACTGCGACTGTCGAATGCCTATTGCCCTTACGATGACCACCATGACTGGAATGCTGAAGCGGATGCGCAAGTCGGCGACCGCGGGGCTCGTCCTGGTCGTGATGCTCTCAGCGTGCGGAGCGGCCGATGGTCAGGGGGACCCGGACGCACCGCGGGCAGCGGGTGCCGGGGGAGGCTTTGCCGGAACCGTCCGGATCGGCGCGGCCCTCAGCGAGACCGGCAAGTACGCCGTGGAGGGCAGGGACTCCCGCCGGGGGTACGACACCTGGGTGCGGTGGGTGAACGAGGAGTACGGCGGCATCGAGATCGGCGGCCGCCGCTATGCCGCGGAGATCGTCTACTACGACGACGAATCCGACGCCGATACCGCCGCCAACCTGGTCCAGAAGCTGATCGACGAGGACCGGGTCGACTTCCTCCTCGGGCCCTACTCGAGCGGTCTCACCACCGGTGCGAGCGCCATCGCCGAGGCCAACAACGTGATCATGGTGGAGGGGAACGGGACCTCCGACACCATGTTCGAACGTGGTTTCCGAAACCTCTTCCTGGTTGCCACCATCGCCAGCGACTACACCAGATCCGGCATCGAGGTTCTCGCTGCCCGGGGGGCGACTACCGCGGTGATCGCTCACGAGGACACCTCTTTCCCGACCGCGGTTGCCAACGGTGCCCGCAGGCATCTGGAAGCCGCCGGAGTCGAAGTGCTCTCCATGGAGTCCTACCCGAAGGACATCCAGGACGCCTCGGCCATCATGACCAAGTTCCGGGAACTGGATCCCGACATATTCGTCGGAGGGGGCCATTACAACGACGCGGTGCTGTTCGTTACCGCGGCCAAGGACCTGGGCTTCGCTCCGGACGGGATGCTGATCACCGTGGGTCCGTCGAACCCCAAGCTGATCGAGGAGTTGGGCGAAGACGTGGAAGGGGTGCTGGGTCCCACCCAGTGGGAGCCGGTCATGGCGTACGAGGGTCCCTACTTCGGCCGGGCCGCCGACTACGCGTCCTACTTCGAGAGCCTCTGGGGTGAGCCGCCCGTTTACCAGGCGGCCAGCGCCACGGCCTCCGCTCTCGCCCTTCACCTGGCGATCGAGGCCGCCGGCACCACCGACAGCGATACGGTACGGGAAGCCCTCCACGCGCTGGCGGCCGACACCTTCTACGGGCCGATCTCCTTCGACGAGCGAGGCGTCAACACCTCCAAGCCGATGGGCACGATCCAGGTACAGGACGGAGAGGTCCGGGTCGTAGCGCCGGATGCGGCCGCGGTGGCGGAGCTTCGCTACCCCTCGGCGGCCCAAGGCTCCGGAGGGACGGGATCACCGTTGCAACGGCTGGCCCAGACCCTGGTCAACGGTATAGCCCTCGGCGGGATCTACACGGTCCTCGTGCTGGGATTCTCGATCATCTGGGGGGTGATGGGGGTCATCAACTTCGCCCATGGCGAGTTCGTGATGGTGGGCGCCTACATGGCGTGGCTGGCCAACCACCTCTGGGGGATCGATCCCTTCCTCACCGTTCCGGTCGTATTCGTCCTGATGATGGCGCTCGGCTACATCACCCAGCGGTTCCTGGTGAACAGGATCATCGACAGGCCGCACCTCGTCTCACTGCTGGTCATGTTCGCGGTGGCGATAGTCATGCAGAATCTTCTGAAGGTGGTGTTCTCGGCCGACTTCCGGCGCGCGGACACCGCCCTCGACGGCGCCTGGCCGCTGGCCGGGGGTGTGACGATACCCGTGACCCGCTTCTGGATCATGCTTGCCGCCCTGGCCATAACCGCTGCTCTCAGCCTGTTCCTGGTCCGTACGCGGCTGGGCAAGAGCATCCGGGCGGCAGCCCAGAACCGCGAGGCGGCCCGGATCGTCGGTATCGACGTCGGGAAGGTGTACGCAGTCACGTTCGCGCTCTGCATCGGGATCACCGGCGTGGCTGGGGCGTTGATCAGCCCGGTGCTGGGAATACAGCCTTTCCAGGGCCCGCCACTGACCCTCAAGGCTTTCGCCATCACCGCCATGGCCGGTCTCGGGTCGGTGCGGGGTGCTCTCGGCGGCGCCCTGGTCCTGGGGCTGGTCGAGGCCGGGTTGGCCACCTACATCCCGCGGATCGGTACCAACCTGGCGGTGGTCGCCTCGTTCGTTGTCCTCGTAGCAGCCCTGGTGTTGCGTCCGCAGGGCCTGTTCGGAGGGATGAGGCCCGTGGACGCTACGGCGACATGATCAGGACGGGTTCGGTGCCGCTTCCGCGCCCGCCCGGGGCAGGACTAGGGCGAACGGCCGGCCGATGAACAGGACGATGTCGAAGGACCGGGGCGGCGGCGAGAATCTTCGAGCGGGCCAGGCCGCACGGCGGATGGCCCGGATCGTGGCGGTGGCAATCCTGGCTGTGCTGCTGTGCGTGCCGCTGCTTCCCGGCGTCAACGACGCGAGGCTGTTCACCCTGACGCTGATGTTCACAGCAGTCGGGGTGGCGGTGAACTGGAACCTGACCGGAGGGTTCACCGGGTACGTAGATTTCGGCCATGCCGCCTGGTTCGGGATCGGCGCCTACACCACCGCCATCCTGATGTCGCTGCAGAGCAACGGGCTGCAGATCGGGTGGCCGGCCCTGCCTGCCGTGGTGCTGGGCGCCCTGGTGGCAGGGGTGCTGGCCGCGGTCATCGGCCGGGCGACGATGCGGCTGAAAGGACCCTACTTCTCGATTGCCATGCTCGGCACGTTCGTGGCTGTGCGCGAGATCGTGCGGGTGTGGGGAGGCTTGACCGGGGGAGGGGTAGGCCTCACGTTGCCCCCCTACCTCAACCGGCCACTCTTCTACTACATAGAGCTGGGATTGGTGGCCGTTCTGGTGGCGTTCACCTGGTGGCTCCGCGGTACCCGTTTCGGCGCTGCACTGGTAGCGATCCGGGAGGACGAGATCGGAGCGGAGATGCGCGGCATCGACACCACCCGACTCAAGGTCATGGTGTTCAGCTTCGCCGGGTTCTCCACCGGGCTGTTCGGAGGGCTCTGGGCATTCCAGAACACATTCGTGGATCCCGATATAGCCTTCGTGGAGGTGCGTACCGTCGACGCGGTCATGGGGACCATGCTGGGTGGGCTGGGTACGGTGGCGGGGCCCCTGGTCGGGACGGTGCTGCTCTTCTGGCTGCGCGAACTGCTCTGGTCCCATCTGCTCGACTACCACCTGATCGCGCAAGGGGCCCTGCTGATCGTGATCGTGCTCTACCTTCCGAGGGGGTTGGTGGGGAGGTTCGACACCCGCGGGACCTCGATGATCGAACTCTGGCGTCGGCGCCGGGGCCGCAAGACCCATGGCGACGGTGCGGGAGGGGACCCGTGACCCCCCTCCTGGAGGCCCGTGGCATATTGAAGCGGTTCGGTGGCCTGACCGCCGTGGACGGGGTTGACATCAGGGTCGGTCGAGGCGAGATGGTCGGCCTGATCGGTCCCAACGGGAGCGGGAAGACCACCCTGTTCGACTGCCTCAGCCGGGTGACCGCCATCGACTCCGGATCGATCGAGTTCGACGGTACGGACATCACCCGGTGCCGTCCTCACGAGGTGGCCCGGCTCGGGCTGTCCCGCACCTTCCAGATCATCCGGGTGTACCGGGACCTGTCGGTGGCGGAGAACATGGAACTGAGCATCCAATGGAGTCGGGTGGGAGCCGCCGGCCTCTTCCGGAGGACCGATCCCGCCACGACGAGGAGGGTCGACTCCCTGCTGGAGTTCCTGCTGCTCGGTCCCATGCGGGACGAGCGGGCCGGGGATCTCTCCGGAGGTCAGCGGCGCCTGCTGGAGATCGGTATGGCCTTGATGAGCGAGCCGAAACTGATCCTGCTGGACGAGTCCACCTCAGGCGTGAACCCCACGATGGTGGCCGATATCGCGGATCGCCTGCGTGCGGTCAACGCCGAGGGGGTGGCGATCCTGCTGGTGGAACACAATGTCCAGTTCGTGGCGGACCTGTGCGAGCGGGTCGTGGTGCTGGACCAGGGCGCCAAGCTCGCCGAAGGATCACCTCGGGACATCATGGAGAACCGGGCAGTGATCGAGGCCTACTTCGGCGCCGAAGCGGGAGAGACCGGGTGACGGCGGTGAACGACGCCGGGGTGATGCTGCTCGAGGTGATCGACCTGACCGCCGGTTACTACACGGGCCACGACGTTATAAGAGGTGTCAACCTGGAGGTTGCCCGGGGCGAGATCGTCTGCGTCATCGGCCCCAACGGTGCGGGCAAGTCCACAGTGTTCAAGGCCATCTACGGCTTGGCGGAGGTGCGCTCCGGCCGGGTGCTGTGTGAAGGCCGGGACATCACCGGTATCGCACCCGAGGATGCGCTGAGGACGGCGGGCATGGCCATGGTCCCCCAGTTGCGCAGCGTGTTCCCGCAGATGACCGTGTACGAGAACCTGGAGTTGGGCATGTTCCTGGAGCGGGACAGGATCAGGGTGCGGGAACGCATCGACTACGTGTACGACCTGTTCCCGAAGCTGGCTGAACGTTCGAAGCAGGCGGCCGGGACGATGTCGGGAGGGGAGCAGCGGATGCTCGAGATCGGCCGCTCGCTCATGCACGAACCCCGCCTGGTGCTGATGGACGAACCGTCGGCGGGTCTCGCTCCGATCGTCACCCGCCAGGTCTTCGAAGCCATCCGGCAACTGAACCACGACATCGGGTTGACGGTGCTGATGATCGAGCAGAACGCCCGCCAGGGACTCGAGGCGAGCCACCGCGGCTACGTTCTCGAAACAGGCCGTAACAGCTACGAGGGTCCCGCCGGTGACCTCCTCTCCGATCCGGAGGTTCGACGAGCGTTCCTGGGTGCTCGCTGAGCCGCAAATCCAGCGCAGATCCCCTCCGGCCGTGTCGGCACGCTCGGATGCCGACCCGAGCTACGTTGTCTATATTTTGCTAACTATTAGAATCTAGTTTGAACCAACTAGTAGACTACCTGGGAGCACAATGGGACTCATCCACGCGAAAGCCGCGGTAAGGAATCCTGCTGAACCAAGTCGTGTCTGGGAGGGAACGTTCCTTGTCGACACCGGTGCCACAGACTGCCTCGTGCCGCGTCCCCATCTTGAGGGCATCGGTCTTAAGCCCGAAGGACAATGGGTCTACGGGCTTGCCGACGGAAGCGAAGTGAGAATGGATGTCACCGTCGGCCGGATCGAGTTCATGGATACATTTGTAGGAGCGACGATCGTCTTCGGCGAACCCGATGCCGAACCGCTTCTCGGCGCCGCCGCCTTGGAGTCCTTGGGCATCGAAGTGGATCCGCTCAACCAGACCCTCAAGAGACACCTGGTGATCAGCCTCAGAGGAGGTTTCCGTCCGAGGCGATCGGAGGCGGTTTCCCTCGCTCGGGCTGCGCGCCGTTTCCCTTAGCAGCCGACTCGACTGCACTAGTCTTCCGGTAGGCCGCGCGGATCGTCTTCCGTGGCTGCAAGAAGTTCAGACGGCGACAACAGGAGATGGAAATGTCGCGGACGGTACAGGGTGTGGTGTCGAAAGCAGTCGGCGAACCGGTGACGCTCGAGAACATCATCGTTCCCGATCCGGGCCCGGGGGAGGCCGTAGTACGGATCCAGGCTTGTGGTGTGTGCCACACCGACCTCCATTACCGCGAAGGGGGAATCAGCAACGACTTCCCGTTCTTCCTCGGCCACGAGGCGGCCGGGGTGGTGGATGAGGTCGGTCCGGGAGTCACCGAGGTGGCGCCGGGGGACTTCGTGATCCTCAACTGGCGGGCGGTGTGCGGCCAGTGCCGCTCCTGTCTCAAGGGCCGGCCCAACATCTGCTTCAGCACCCACAACGCGGCGCAGAAGATGACTCTCGAGGACGGCACCGAACTCTCGGCCGCGCTCGGGATCGGTGCGTTCGCCGAGGCAACCCTCGTTGCCGCCGGGCAGTGCACCAAGGTCAATCCCGAAGCTTCCCCGGCGGTGGCCGGTCTGCTGGGTTGCGGGGTCATGGCCGGGATCGGCGCAGCCATCAACACCGGCGGTGTGGGCCGGGGCGACAGCGTGGCGGTCTTCGGCTGCGGAGGCGTGGGCGACGGGGCCATCGTCGGATCGAAGCTGGCCGGAGCGTCCACCATCATTGGAGTCGACATCGACGACCGCAAGCTGGAGTGGGCACGGGAGTTCGGAGCCACGCACACGGTCAACTCCAGCAACGAGGACCCGGTGGAGAGGATCAAGGCGCTGACCGGCGGCAACGGAGCGGACGTGACCATCGATGCGATCGGCCTGCCCCACGTCTACCGGCAGGCCTTCGAGGCCCGTGACCTGGCGGGCACCGTGGTGCTTGTCGGGGTGCCGACACCTGACATGACCATCGAGTTGCCCTTCCTGGAGGTGTTCGGCCGGGGAGGCGCACTCAAGTCAAGCTGGTACGGCGACTGCCTGCCCTCGCGGGACTTTCCCATGTTGATCGACCTCTACCTCCAGGGGCGTCTCGACCTGGACCGCTTCGTCTCGGAGACGATCGGACTGGGCGATGTGGAGGAAGCCTTCCACAAGATGGAACGGGGCGAAGTGCTCCGCTCCGTCGTAGTCATCTGAGACCCGCATGCCGCTGGAACTGGTAACGACTGACGGGTTCTTCCGCCTCGACGGGGGTGAGTGGGCGGTCACCAACAACATCTGGCTGGTGGGAGACGACCGCGAGGTGCTCGTGTTCGACGCATCCCACGATCACACTCCGATCGTCGACGCGGCGGCCGGACGCAGGGTGGAGGCCATCGTTCTCACCCACGGCCACAACGACCACATCAATTCGGCCGTGGCATTGCGCGACGAGGTCGATGCTCCGATCCTGCTCCACCCCGGCGACCGGATGTTGTGGGATATGGTCTACCCGGATGCCGAGCCCGACCGGGACTTGGAGAACGGGACCACGCTGAGGGTGGCCGGCCACGAACTGGGAGTGATCCACACCCCAGGGCATTCTCCGGGTTCGTGCTGCTTCCGGGACGAGGCGAGCGGCCTCCTGCTCGCGGGCGACACCCTGTTCAACGGCGGTCCGGGGGCGACGGCACGGAGCTTCAGCGACTACCCGACCATCCTGCGCAGCATCCGGGACATGCTGCTGACCCTGCCCGACGAGACCGTAGTCCACACAGGCCACGGCGCCAGCACCACGATCGGCGCCGAGCGGCAGGGCGTGCTGGATCGAATAGCGGACCTGGCTGTCGACTGAGGGCCGCGGCCCATCGGGTAGTGCCGGCACTCCTGACCAGTCGAGGCGCGGTACGGGTATACTCAGCGGTCGCCCGTCGGAGTGGCGGAATTGGTAGACGCGCTAGGTTGAGGGCCTAGTGCCCTAACAGGGCGTGGAGGTTCGAGTCCTCTCTCCGACACCATCAGACACAGAAGTGTCTGCCGCTCAATGAGGGCCGGGACCGAAGCCCCGGCAAAGCATCGGAGGCGCTGCTAGGAGGGTGCTGAGCAATCCACCAGCGGCCTGCCAACCGCCCGCAAAATGCCTGGGCTGGCGGGCGGCAGGCCCGAGCAATCGTCATTGTTCAGCACCCTCCTAAGCGTATCGA
>MKWU01001243.1_pt1 | contig 45526 bp, 39 predicted proteins | sample 809101 | NCBI WGS metagenome assembly MKWU01 (sample SAMN05860141, study PRJNA318959) | sponge metagenome | host: Aplysina aerophoba | place: Slovenia: Piran, Adriatic Sea, Gulf of Piran | collected 2013-05-07 | reverse complement strand
GTACGCGATGAACCAGATGTGGACCAACACGCTGGCTGCCGACGACCCGCGCGCGAACGGGCTGGCGCGGGCGGTCTACGACTCGCTGGGCTGCTCGCGGAGGGCGGGCGGGGGGGGGGCGAAGCCGTGCAGCAGGGGGGGCAGGGGGGCGTAGCGGTCGCGCAGCCAGCGCAGGTTCTCCCACTCGACGACACCCGCATCCTGCGGGAAGCAGCTGATCACGACCATCTCAACGGGCAGGCCGCGACGCTCGGCGGCCTCGATGGTGAGGGTCGTGTGGTTGAGGGTACCGAGGGAGGGTCGCGCCACGATCACGAGGGAGGCATCGAGGGCAGCGGCGAAGCCGGCCATGTCGTGCTCGGCGGTGATCGAGACGAGGAGGCCTCCCGCGCCTTCCACCAGTGTTATGTCGCTTTCCTTCGCAAGCGCACGGCACTCGACGAGGGCGGCGGCGGCATCAATGGGCATGCCGGCGCGCTCGGCGGCGATCGAGGGGGCGAGCGGCTCGGGCAGAGAGACAAGCGTGCGGATGTCGACGGCCTCGTCGCCGAGGGCCGCGCGGTAGAAGGCCTCGTCGCCAGCGGCGGCGGGGTCGGCGGCGCCCGTCTGGAAGGGCTTGACGAGGGCGACGCGGTGGTCGGGAGCGAAGGTGGCGGCGAGCCAGGCGGCGACGACCGTCTTGCCAACGCCGGTATCGGTGCCGGTGACGAAGATGACGCGGTTGGTCACGCGGGCGGGGGGATGGCGGCGAGCACGCGGTCGATGTCGTCGGTGGTGTGGGTGGCGATGAGGTTGAAGCGGATGCGGGCCGTGCCCTCGGGGACGGTGGGGGGGCGGATGGCGCGGGAGAGGATGCCGGCATCGCGCAGGCGGCGCTCGGCGCCGAGGGCGGCGTCGGCGGAGCCGAGGAGGAGGGGAACGATGGCCGTCGCGGAGTCGGAGGGCGGGTGGCCGGCGGCCATGAGGCCGTCGCGGAGGCGGGTGGCGAGGGCGGCGAGGTGGGCGCGGCGCTCGGGTTCGCCGGCGACGATATCGAGGGCGGCGAGGGCGGCCCCGACGCTGGCGGGGGGCAGGGCGGTGTTGAAGATGAAGGGCCGCGAACGGTTCACGAGGTAGTCAATGACGGTCTGGCCGGCGGCGACGAAGCCGCCCGCAGAGGCGAGCGCCTTCGAGAGCGTGCCGACGATGATGACGCCCTCGGGATCGAGGCCAAGGCGCGCGAGCGCGCCCTCGCCGTGGGGGCCGAGTACCCCCGTGGCGTGGGCCTCGTCGATGACGAGGACGGCGTCGTGGTCACGGGCCAGCTCGACGAGCGCGGGGAGGGGGGCGATGTCGCCATCCATGCTGAAGACGGTCTCGCTGACAATGAGGCGGCGGCTGGCGGGGGTGGTGGCGAGGAGCTCGGCGAGGTGCTCGGCGTCGCAATGGCCGTAGATCTTCGTGTCGGCGCCGGAGAGGCGGCAGCCGTCGATGATGGAGGCGTGGTTGAGGGCATCGCTGAAGATGGCGTCGCCGGGGCGGGCGAGGGCGGTGAGGACGCCGAGGTTGGCCAGGTAGCCGGATGAGTAGAGGAGAGCCGCCTCCTGGCCCTTGAGGGCCGCGAGACGGCCTTCCAGCTCCTCGTGGAGGGGGGTGGAGCCGCAGAGCAGACGGGAAGCGCTGACGCTCGCTCCATAGGCGCGGGCGGCCTCGACCGCAGCCTCGACGACGCGCGGGTCGCCGGCCAGCCCGAGGTAGTTGTTGGAGGTGAGGTTGAGCAGCTCGCGCCCGTCGATGCTGAGCGTCTCGCCCTGGCCGTGACGGGGGGTGAGGATGGTGCGGCGCAGGGAGCGGCCTTCGAGGGCGGCGAGCTCTGCGCGGAGCTCGCCGAGCCAGCCGCTAGCCGCGGGAGACTCGGTCGAGGCCATAGGCGACCGCCTCACAGATCTGCGCGAGCTCGTCCTCCTCGATGGAGAGAGGAGGCATGAGGACGATAACGTCCCCCAGTGGACGGATGAAGACCCCGCGGTCGCGGGCGGCCAAACACACGCGCCAGCCCGCCTCACGCTCGGGGGGAAGGGGCTCGCGGGTGGCGGTGTCGGCGACGAGCTCGATGCCGGTCATCAGGCCCTGGCGGCGGACCTCGCCGACGAGGGGGTGGTCGGCGATGCGCTCGGCGAGGAGGTCGCCGAGCAGTTCGGCGCGTTCGCGAACGCGGGCGAGCACATCTTCGGACTCGAACAGGTCGAGGCTGGCCAGGGCGGCGGCGCAGCAGATGGGATTGCCGGCGTAGGTGTGGCCGTGGAAGAGCTTGCGGCCCTCCTCGCCGTGGAAAGCCTCGTAGACCTCCTCGGTGGTGACGGTGGCGGAGAGGGGTAGATAGCCGCCGGTGATGCCCTTCCCGAGGACGGTGATGTCGGGGGTCACGCCCTCGAGGTCGCAGGCGAACATGGCCCCGGTCTTGCCGAAGCCGGTGGCAACCTCATCGGCGATGAGCAGGGTGTCGTATTCGTCGCAGAGGGCGCGGACGGCGGCGATGTGGCCATCGGGGGCGACGATCATGCCGGCGGCGCCCTGCACGCGCGGCTCGATGATGACGGCCGCTATCTCATCGCCACGGGTCTCGAGCAGGTCCCGCAGGGTATCGACGCAGGCGTCGGTGCAGGCGGGGACGGCGGCGCAGCGATCGCAACGGTAGCGGTAGGCGTTGGCGAAGCGCAGGGGCTCGAAGAGGAGCGGTTCGTAGACATCGCGGAAGGAACCCTCGCCGCCGGCGCTGACGGCCCCGAGAGTGTCGCCGTGGTAGGCCATGTCGAGGGCGGCGATGCGGTTGCGCTCGGGGCGGCCGCGATTGGCCTGGTACTGGACGGCCATCTTGAGGGCGACCTCGACGGCGGAGGCGCCGTTCTCGCTGAAGAAGACGCGGGAGCGGCCGGGGAGGTGGGGCAGGAGGCGGCGGGCGAGCTCGATGGCGGGCTCGTGGGTGATGCCGAGGAGGGTGCTGTGCTGGAGCCTCGCCGCCTGCTCCTGGATAGCGGCGACGATGTGGGGATGACTGTGGCCGTGCACGTTCGCCCAGAGGGAGGCGACGCCGTCGACGTACTCGTTTCCGGCGGTGTCGATGAGGCGGTTGCCTTCCGCCTGGGCGACGACGAGCTGGGGCTCGCGTTCGAAGCGCGCCATCTGCGTGAAGGGGTGCCAGAGGGGGTAGTCGCCGTCGGGTGAGTCTGGGGACATCGGGGGATCGTACCGCGACTGCCGTGTGGCGCGAGGGCGGGGTATGCTTCGAGCCCATGGAACTGACCTTCGAAGAGCGCCTTGCGGGGCTGGTCGAGGCGAGCCTGGACGGGCGCGATCCCGGACGGGAAGAGCTGGCCTGGCTGCTGCAGGCGCCGGACGAGCGCACTCTCGAGATCGTGTCGGCGGTGAGCCGCGTGCGCTTCGCGGCGTTCGGGCGGCGGGTGAAGCTGAACCTGCTGCTGAACATCAAGAGCGGGCTCTGCCCCGAGGACTGCCACTACTGCTCGCAAGCGCGCGATTCGAAGGCGCCCATCCTCTCGTACCCGATGGTGGGGGAAGAGACCTTCTGCGCGGCCGCCGAGCGGGCGCGCGAACTGGGGGCGACGCGGCTCTGCCTGGTGGCGAGCGGGCGGGGTCCGACGGAGCGCGAGGTGGCGCAGGTAGCGCGCGGGGTGGAGGCGGTGAAGGCGGCGGACGGGGCGATGGAGATCTGCGCCTGCCTGGGGCTGCTGAGCGACGGTCAGGCGGAGCAACTGGGGGAGGCGGGGGTCTACGCCTACAACCACAACCTTAACACGAGCGAGAGCTTCTACGACGCCATCTGCGACACGCACACGTTCGCGGACCGGCAGGAGACGGTGGGGCGCGCCCGCGAGGGCGGCCTCTCGCCCTGCTCGGGGGCGCTCTTCGGAATGGGCGAGAGCGACGGGGACGTGCTCGACGCGGGCTACGCGCTGCGCGCCATCGAACCAGACTCGGTGCCCATCAACTTCCTCATCCCGATCGAGGGGACGCCGCTGGCGGGGGTGAACCAGCTCACGCCGCAACGCTGCCTGCGCATCCTGGCGGTGTTCCGGCTGCTGTTCCCGCGGGCGGAGGTGCGGATTGCGGGGGGTCGCGAGGTGCACCTGCGGTCGCTGCAACCGCTGGGGCTGTACCTGGCGAACTCGATCTTCATTGGGGACTACCTGACGACGAAGGGGCAGGCGGCGGAGGCGGACCTCGCGATGATCGCGGACGCCGGATTCGAAATCGAAGGCGGCGGTCCTCCGCAGGAGCGCGAGGGCGAGCTCGCCGAGGTCGCGCTCAAGCAGGCCGTTCTGGACTAGCAGCGCTCGCCACCACGATGCGGCGAGCCGAGAAGGAGTACCCCCCATGAAGGTCGCCGGATTCGAAACGCAGGTGGTCGAACTTTCCAAGGAACGGGTGACGCTGGGCGAGATTCCGGGGCAGGTGACGCCCTGGTACACGACGCTGCGGCTGCGCACGGACGACGGAATCGAGGGGATCGCCTACGCGGCCTACGTCTCGCGGGCGGTGGCGCCCGCGCTGAAGGCGACGCTCGACGGGCTCGCCGAACAGGTGGTGGGGCGCGACCCCTTCGAGACGGACGCGATCGGGCGGGACCTGCGCATGCGCAACGGGGGCACGGCGCCGGCAGGGCTGGTGACGCGCGCGAGCTCGGCGATCGACGTGGCCCTGTGGGATATCAAGGGGAAGGCGCTGGGCCTGCCCTGCTGGAAGTTGCTGGGCGGCAGCGAGGGTCGCGCGCGGGCTTACGGGAGCGGGCACCTGTGGCGGCACTACAACCTAGAGGAGCTGCAGGAGTGGGGGCCGACGCTGGTGGAGGCGGGGTTCAAGGCGATGAAGCTGCGCTGCGGGGCGGAGTCCTCGGCGGCGGACGAAGTGGAGCGCATGCGCGTGCTGCGGGAGGCGGTGGGGGACGACGTCGACATCATGATCGACATCAACCAGGGGTGGACCGTGCACCAGGCGACGACGATCGGGCGGCAGCTGAGCGAGCACCGGCTCTACTGGCTGGAGGACCCGACGCAGCATCAGGATTACGCGGGCATGGCGCGCATCGCGGAGGCGCTGGACACGCCCGTGTGCTCGGGGGAGTACCACTACGGCCTGGTGCCCTTCCGGCACATGGTGGAGGCACGCTCGATCGACATCATGATGGTCGACCTGTTCCGGGTGGGCGGCTTCACGGAGTACGTGAAGGCGGCGCACCTCGGGGAGGCGTTCAACCTGCCGGTCGTGACGCACCTGGCGACGGAGTTGTTCGCGCACGTGGCGGCGGGAACGAACACGCTGCTGCTGGAGCACGTGCCCTGGGCCTTCCCGCTGTTCGAGGAGGTTCCGCGGGTGGAGGACGGCCACGTCGTGCTCGGCGACGATCCGGGGCTGGGCCTGCGCTTCGACGAGGCGTACCTGCGCGCCCACGCTGTCGACGCCTAGCGGTCGCGCATGGAGGGGGAGGGCGAGGGGCGAGCCTGGCTGCTCTTCGACGGCGATTGCGGGTTCTGCACCCGCGTGGCGAACTGGGTCGAGGAGAGGGACCGGGAAGGGCGCCTGCGGATCGTGCCCCACCAGGAAGCGCCAAGCCCGCCCATGACGCCCGATCTCCGGATCGCCTGCGCCGAGGCGCTGCACGCCATCACGCCGCGAGGGCGGGTGCTGCGGGGCGGGGACGCGACCATCTACACGCTCGGGGCGATCGGGGGGCGGGGTCTGGCGCGGGTGCTCTGGGTGCGGCCGCTGCGGGATCTGGTAGGCCTCGGGTACCGCATCGTGGCGAAGAGGACGCTTTCGGAGACGTGCGACCTGTAGGGGCCTACGCACCCGAACAGATGTCCATACAATAGGCGGGGCTGCAGGCCAAGGGGTGTTGGGCGCGTGACGACGCCGATTCGACGGCAGTACCTGGACCTGAAGAAACGCCATCCGGGCGCGATCCTCTTCTTCCGGCTGGGCGACTTCTACGAGACGTTCGATGAGGACGCGGAGTTGGTCGCGCGCGAGCTCGACATCGTGCTGACCTCGAAGCCGATGGGGAAGGGCATCCGCGTGCCGCTGGCGGGGGTTCCCTACCACAGCATCGACGGACACGTAGCCAAGCTGGTGAAGCGCGGGCACCGGGTGGCGATCTGCGAGCAGATGGCGGACCCCGCAAGCGTGAAGGGGCTCGTGCCACGCGACGTGGTGCGCACCGTCACGGCGGGCACCGTCACGAGCGAGGCGGCGCTCTCGGCGGAGACACCGAACGAGCTGGCAGCGCTGGTCGAGCGGGGCGGGGAGCCGGCGCTGGCGCTGGCCGACGTGACCACGGGCGAGGTGCGGGTCGCCTCGGGGGATGGGGCGCTGGCGGAGCTCGCGCGGGCGGCGCCGGCGGAGCTGCTGGTGGAGGAGGTGGGCGTGGGGAACGACGCCGCCGGGTGCGAGGTGGAGCGCCCGCGCCTGAGCGCCGCCGTGTCCTCGGCGCTGGTGGCGGAGCAGTACGGCGAATCGGCGCCGGAGACGCTCGTGGGGAGCGAGGCGGCGGTGGCAGCGGTCGCGCAGGTGCTCGCCTATCTGGGGGAGGTGTACCCGGAGGGGGCGGGGGCGCTGGGGCGGGTGCGGACGCTCGCCAGCGAGGCAACGGTAGCTCTGGACGGGCGCACGCTGACGAACCTGGAGGCGCTGCCGGCGGGCGATGGGCGTCCCTCGCTCTTCGCGGTGCTGAACCGAACGCGATCGGCGATGGGGGCGCGCCTGCTGCGTCGCTGGCTGGCGCAACCGCTTCGCGAGGCGGGCGCGCTGGGGGAGCGGCACGACGCGGTCGCGTGGGCGCTGGAGCGCCCCATCGAGCGGGAGCGGGCGCAAACGATCCTGCGGGGCATTCCCGACGTGGCGCGTCTGTGCGGGCGGCTGGGGGCGCGGGCGGCCACGCCGCGGGAGCTATCGGGGCTGCGCCAGGGATTGCGGGCGGCGCTCGACCTGGGGGCGCTGCTGGAAACCTCGGAGCCAACGGCGCTACTGGGGGAGGCGCAGGCGGCACTGGCGGAGGTGGCGGAGCCGCTGCTGGCGCTGGACGGGGCGCTGGCGGAGGACCCGCCGGCGACGTTCGACGAGGGCGGGGTGATCGCGCCCGGGCACGACCCCGAGATCGACACGCTGCGGGGGCGGACGCGGTCGGCGCGGGAGGCGTTGCTGGCGCTGGAGGCGAGCGAGCGGGAGCAGACGGGCATCCGCTCGCTGAAGGTGGGGCAGAACAAGGTGTTCGGCTACTACCTGGAGGTCTCGGTGGCGAACACGGAGCTCGTGCCGGAGCGCTACCAGCGGCGTCAGACGCTGGTGGGGGCGGAGCGCTACGTGACGGAGGAGCTGAAGGAGCTGGAGAGCGGCATGACGACCTCGCGCGAGCGTCTGGCGGCGCGGGAGCGGCAGGCGTTCGAGGCGCTGGTCGAGCGGCTGGTGGGGCAGCTGGAGCCGCTGCAGCGCGCCGGGGAGGGGCTGGCGACGATCGATGTCGTGCTGGGGCTGGCGGAGGCGGCGGCGGAGCGGGGCTTCGTGCGGCCGGAGTTCGGGGACGGGGCGCGGCTCGCGATCCGCGGGGGGCGGCACGCGGTGGTGGAGGCGGCGCTGGGGGCGGGGCGGTTCGTGCCGAACGACTGCGTGCTCGAAGGGGAGGCGCGCATCCTCCTGCTGACAGGCCCGAACATGAGCGGCAAGTCGACCTACCTGCGGCAGGTGGCGCTGATCGCGCTGATGGCGCAGGCGGGGAGCTTCGTACCGGCGGAGACGGCGGAGCTACCGCTGTTCGACCGCATCTTCACGCGCATCGGGGCGCACGACGACCTCGCGGCGGGACACTCGACGTTCATGGTGGAGATGGTCGAGACGGCACAGATCCTTCACCGGGCGACGGACCGCTCGCTGGTCATCCTCGACGAGGTGGGGCGGGGCACGAGCACGTTCGACGGGATGGCGATCGCGCGGGCCGTGCTGGAGTTCCTCGACGCGCGCCCGGAGGGGCCGCCACGCACGCTCTTCGCCACGCACTACCATGAGCTGACGGCAGTGGCGGAGGAGCTGGGGAGCGCGGACAACGCGCACGTGGCCGTTCACGACGAGGGGGGCGATGTGGTGTTCGAGCACCGCATCGAGCCGGGGCCGAGCGACCGCTCGTACGGCATCCACGTGGCGCGGCTGGCGGGGCTGCCGGCCTCAGTAGTCGAGCGGGCGCGGACGCTGCTGGACGAACTGGAGCGAGACCCCGCCGAGCGGATGGAGCATGCACCGTCGCCACCGGTCGTTCAGGCCGCGCTGTTCGGCGGCGGCGAGGAGAGCGAGATCGAGGCGGAGCTCGCGGAGCTGGACCTCGAATCGATGACGCCACTCGAGGCGATGGCGAGGCTGGGAGAGCTGCGGGAGCGGGCGCGGGGGGCGGAGTGAGCGGGGCGGGGCGCATCCGGCAGCTGCCGCCGGAGGTGGCCGCGCGCATCGCCGCCGGGGAAGTGATCGAGCGACCCGTTTCGGTGGTGCGGGAGCTGCTCGACAACGCCATCGACGCGGGCGCGAAGCGGATCCGCGTGACCATCGTCGAGGGCGGGCTGCGGTCGATGGAGGTGAACGACGACGGGCGGGGCATCCCCCCCGACCAGGTCGAGGTGGCCTTCGAGCGACACGCGACCAGCAAGATCGCGGGGGCGGGGGACCTCCGGCGCGTGGCCACGCTCGGCTTCCGTGGGGAGGCGCTAGGGGCGATCGCGGCGGCGGCAGAGGTCGAGATCGTGACGCGGGCGGAGGGGGAGCCGGTGGGGGTGGCCGTGCTGCTGGCGGACCGGGAGGCGGTGCGTCGCAGCGCGCGGGCGGCGCCGGTGGGGACGACGATCACGGTGCGGGAGCTGTTCGCGAAGGTGCCGGCGCGGCGCAGTTTCCTGGGGTCGGCGGCGAGCGAGGGGCGGCAGATCACGACGCTGGTTTCGCACTACGCGCTGGCGTACCCGGGCATCGCGTTCCGCCTGGAGGCGGGGCGGCGGCCCTTCCAGACGAGCGGCGACGGCAACCTCCGGCATGCGGTTGCGGCGGTTTACGGGGCGGAGCAGGGGGAGGCAATGCTCGACGTGGCGCACGAGGAGGGGGACATCGCGATCTCGGGGCTGGCGGGGCCGCCCTCGCTGCACCGGGGCAACCGCACCGGCATCGCGCTCTTCGTCAACGGTCGCTGGGTACAGAGCGCGGCCCTGCGCTTCGCCGTGAGCGACGCCTATCAGTCGGAGCTGCCGGGCGGGCGCTACCCGGTCGCCAGCGTGGCGTTGCACCTGCCCGCGGAAGCGGTCGACGTGAACGTGCATCCAGCGAAGGCGGAGGTGCGCTTCCGGGATCAGCGCGGCGTGGCGCGCGTGCTGCGTCATGCGATCGTGAAGGCCCTGGAGGGGGCGGCGCCGGTGGGGTGGTCGCTGGGGGAGACGGAGGCGGCGGGAGAGGCACGGGGGGAGGCGGGGCGGCCATCGTTGCGGGAGCGGCTGCAGCCGCCGGAGAGCGCGCAGCCGGCGCTGCGGGGCGACCTCGCGCCGGAGGGTTCGCCATCGGAGGCGGGACCGCGGACGCAGCGGGAGACGCTGCCGCTGCTGCGGGTAGTGGGGCAGGTGGCGACGACCTACGTGGTGGCGGAGGGACCGGACGGGATGTACCTCATCGACCAGCACGCGGCGCACGAACGGGTCGTGTTCGACCGGCTCAAGGGGCGGACGGCGGAGGCGGCGGTGCAGCCGCTGCTCGAGCCGGTGCTGGTCGAGCTGGACCGGACGGCGGCGGCCGTGTTCGAGGAACACGGGGTGAACCTGGAGCGGCTGGGGCTGCAGCTGGAGCCGTTCGGCGACGCGGCCTGTCTCGTGCGGGCGGCGCCGGCGGGTTTCGGGGACGGCAACATTGCCGGGGGTCTGCGGGCGATGCTGGAGAAGCTCGGGGACGAGCGGCGGGTCGCGGACCCGTTCGACCGTGCGGCGGCCTCCGTCGCCTGCCACAGCAGCGTTCGTGCGGGGATGGCGCTCTCGCTGGAGGAGATGCGCCAGCTGATCGAGGACCTCGGCGCGACGACTTCGCCACGGACGTGTCCGCACGGCCGGCCCACGCTGGTGCATGTGCGCCAGGAGACGCTCGACCGCCAATTCGGGCGCTAGCGATGTTTGACCGGCCTCACAGCGGGGCCGCACCATGAGCGGGATGCGCTACATCGGCATGGTGGCGACCGCCGGGTTTGTCCTGGCCCTGCCCATCCTGCTCTTCACCACGAACATCCGCTTCCTGGCCAGCGACACGGGCTACCTCGAGGGGGGGCTGCGGCGGCACGACGCGGCGGAGAACACGGGCATCGCGCTGAACGAGCTCGACTACGCGGTCGGCGTGATCGTGCGGTACTTCGAGGACGACGAGCAGACGCTGCGGGTGCTCGTGTTCACGGGCGGCAGGGAGACAGCGCTCTTCAGCGAGGACGAGACGCTGCACATGGAGGACGTGAAGGGCCTGATGCGCACGATCTTCCGGGCGAACGAGGTGTCGCTGGGGTTCGTGCTGGCCTACGTGGCGGGGTTGGTGCTGTGGTCGGGAGAGCGGTCGGGGCGGGACCTGGCGAAGGAGACGCTGGTGGCCGTGGGGGTGGGCGCGGCGGTGGGGGTGCTGGTGGGCATCCTGGCGCTGGTCGGGTTCGAGAGCGCGTGGGAGCGGATGCACGAGATCGTGTTCACCAACGACCTGTGGCTGCTGGACCCGCGAACGGACCGGCTCATCCAGATGTTCCCGGAGACGTTCTGGGCGGAGGCGACGTTCATCGTGGTGGGGATGGCGCTGGCGGAGGCGGTCGTGCTGGTGGGGATCGCGGGGGGATACCTGTGGTTCACGCGACCCCCGCGGGCGGAACTGGCAGCGGTCGACGAGGAGGATGGCACGGAAGAGGGAGCGGCGAGCGAGGACGCTCCAGAGGAGGACGAGGCTTCGGAAGAGGAGGGGGCGCCAGAGAGAGCGGAAGCAGACCCAGGGTCTCCAGACGAGGAAGCGCCAGCCGAGGATGAGCCTGATGCCAGCGAACAGCACGGGGAGGCAGAGGTGGAAGTAGCTACGGACGGGGATGCGCCCGCCGAGGATCAGGAGGAGCAGCCGCAACCGCCGCCGCCACAGGCGCAGCCGCCGCCGGCTCCGAACTCCGGCTCCATCTGAGCGACGGCAGCTCCGCCCTCGCCGCGGGCGACGGCGAAGTTGGAGATGGTGCGCTCGGCGCGATGGCCGGACGCACACTGCGTCGCGGTGGTGGCCTCGGACATGGGGCGGCGACGCTCGAAGGTGTCACGGCAGGTGGGGCAGTAGTACTCGTAGATCGCCATGCGGGGAGTATAGCGGGGAGGGCTCGATCAGGCGGCGGTGGAGGGGCGGCCGGACGGCTGCTCCTCGGCGCTGGAGATGACCGGCGCGGGGACGGGGTCGGGCTCAAGGGGGAGGTGTGCGGGCCGGCCCGTCTCCAACTCCTGCTCGATGGCGCGGGTGATGGCGTTGCCGGGCTGCACCCATCCGCGCCTGCCGGGGCGGCGGAGGGAAGGGCGGAAGCGGGGCGTCCAACGCGGCATGGGCGGGAGACGCTAGGGCATGACCGCGGGGGGTTCAAGATCAAATGCCTGATCACTATCAGGCGGGCCGGGGCTCCTGCTCGCCGGCCTCGGCGCGGGCGAGGAAGGCAAGAACGTAGTCGTTGAAGACATCGGGCTGCTCAAAGTAGGTGGAGTGGCCCGCCCCGGCCATCTCAAAGAGGTCGGCGCCGGGGACGAGGGAGTGCGACTCGCGGATGAGCTCGGGGGAGGTGATGCGGTCGTGTTCGCCAACGATGAAGGTGATGGGGAGACCGGAATCGAACAGCATCTGGTGGGTGCTGCCGCGGTAGTTGGCGGGGGGCGGTCCGAGGACGTTGCGCTCGCGGGGCGGGTTGAGGCGGCGGACCTGGTGGTAGAGGAGGGCGAGGCCGGGCTGCTCGGCGGGGAAGTGGGGGGCGAGGGCGTGGGCCCTTAGGCCGCCCTTGCCCCGCTCCACGCGGAGGGCGGCCTGGAGCTCGCGGACGCGGTCGTTGGTGGCGCCAGCGTTCGTGCCGCAAAGCACGAGCGAGCGACCGCGTTCGGGGGCGAGGCGGAGGAGTCCGGCGACGGCGCGTCCGCCCATCGACTGGGCGATCACGTGGGCGCGGGCGATGCCGAGGTGTTCAAGAAGATTGACGAGGTCGCGCCCGAAGGCGCCGCGGTCGTGTTCGCCGAGGGCTAGGGAGCGGCCCCAGCCGCGTGCGTCGAAGACGGTGCAGCGGTAGCGCTCGCCGAAGGCGGGAAGCTGCTGCCACCAGGAGAGGGCGTTGCCCCCCGCACCGTGGTGGAAGACGACGTGGTCGCCACCGGGGTTGCCGTGCTGCTCGTAGTAGATTCGGGCGCCATCAAGCTCGGCGAAGGGCATCGGGGCAGTGTACGCGGGTGGAGCTAGACGAAACGGTCGCGGACGGTGACGGCGTTGGGGGCGACCTCGGCGCAGGCGCCGCAGCGGATGCAGAGCTCGTCGACGATGCCGTGGCGCGCGCCCTCGTCGACGATGGCCTCCGTGGGGCAGATGGCGGCAGCCTCGGCGAGGGCGGGGTCGCCGGGGGAGGTGATCTCGTAGGTGATCATGCCGGGGAGGGAGCGGGTGGGGTCGCGCTTCTCGCGGATGAGGATCTCGAACTCTTCGCGGAAGTAGCGCAGGGCGAGCTTGACGGTGGTGGGGGCGAACTGACCGTGCAGGCAGTTCGACCAGATCATCGTCTGGATGAGGTCCTCAAGCTTGCCGAGGTCGGTCTCGCGGCCGCCGCCGTTGGCGATGCGGCGAAGGATCTCGACGGCGCGCTGGGTGCCCTGGAAGCAGGTGGTGCAGCGTCCGCAGGACTCGTCCTCGGCAAAGCCGAGGAAGTAGGTGCAGAGGTCGACAACGCTGGTCGTCTCGTCGAAGAAGACGATGCCGCCGGAGCCGAGGAACATGCCGCGCTCGCGGTAGGGGCCGAGGGTGAGGGGCAGGTCGGCCTCCTCGGCGGGGAGGACGCCGGAGAGGGGTCCGCCGGGCTGGTAGCCCTTGAGGGCGACGCCGCCGGGCGTGCCGCCGCCGTAGGTCTCAAGCAGGTCGCGGACGCTCAGGCCAAAGGGGATCTCGATGCAACCGGCCTGGTTCACGGCGCCGGAGATGGTGAACATCTTGGTGCCCTTGGCCTCGTCGGTGCTCACGCTCGACCACCCCTCGGCGCCGTGGCGGAGGACGAGGGGGGCGTTGGCATAGGTCTCGACGTTGTTGACGTTGGTGGGGAGGTTCCAGAGGCCGGCCTGGGCCGGGAAGGGCGGACGGATGCGGGGCATGCCGCGGTAGCCGTCGATGGAGTTGATGAGGCCCGTTTCCTCGCCGCAGACGTAGGAGCCCGCGCCGGTGAAGACAACGAGGTCGAAGGTCTTGCCGCTGCCGAGGATGTCCTCTCCGAGGAGGCCGCGCTCGCGCGCCTGCTCGACGGCGATGTTCATGCGCTCGATGGCGAGGGGGTACTCGTGGCGAATGTAGATGTAGCCCTCGACGGCGTGCGTGGCGAGGGCGGAGATGAGCATGCCCTCGATGATGAGGTGGGGGTCACCCTCCATGAGGATGCGGTTGACCCAGGCGCCGGGGTCGCCCTCGTCGGCGTTGCAGACGAGGTAGCGGGGGTCGGCAGTGGCGTTGCGGAGAAAGTCCCACTTGCGGCCGGCGGGGAAGCCGCCGCCGCCGCGACCGCCGAGGCCGCTCTCGAGCATGAGCTCGATGATCGCCTCGGCCTCCATGTCGAGGGCTTGCACAAAGCCTTCGTAGGCGCCGTTGGCGAGGGCGTGGTCGATGTTCTCGGGGTCGATCTGGCCGCAGTTGGCCATGAGGCGGCGGATCTGGCCGCGCATGTAGGGATGGTCTTCGAGAGGGGCTATCTGGTCGCTGGGAGCGCCTTCGACGACGCCGAGGGCGAGCTCGGGGAGCTCACCGGCCTCGACGAGGACGGTCTGCACAAACTCCTCGACGCGGTCGGGCGTGACGGAGTGGTAGAGGACCGTGCGCGTGCCGGCGGCGGAGCGCACGGAGAGCGTCGGTTCGAGCCAGCAGAAGCCCCAGGAGCCGGTCGTCGTGACGTCGGCGTTGAGCCCCTTCGCGGAGATGGCATCCCGAAGGGCGGCCAGGGTCTCTGCGCCGCCGCGGGCGAGGGAGGAGGTGTCGAGGCAGAGGTTGATCTGCTCACGGCCGCCAGCGCGGGCGGCCTCCCAGCGCTCGCGCGCTTCGGAAGCGATGGCGGTGAAGCGGTCGTTCATGCGTCCCCCTCCCCTCTGACATCGCGGGCGATGGCGACGGCCTTCGCGACGGTCAGGTGGCCGACGACCTCGCCATCGAGCCAGACCTGGGGGGCCTCGCTGCAGGTGCCGTTGCACTGTCCGAGGCGGAGGCCGTAGGCGCCGTCCTCGCTCTGGCCATCGAGGGGAATGCCGAGGGTGTACTGGAGGGCTTCGCGGATGCGGTCGCCGCCGCGGAGGCGGCAGGCGGGACCGCTGCACCAGGCGATCTCGCGCTCGGGCGGGGGCTCGGTGCGGAAGTCGGCGTAGAAGGAGACGGCGCCGTAGACGAGCGCCGGGGTGGTGCGCATCTGGCGGGCAAGCACCTCCATCGCCTCGCGGGAGACGTAGCCGTAGCGCTCCTGGATCTCGATGAGAGCAGGGAGAAGATGGCCGCGTTCGAACTCGTACTCGGCGACGAGATCTCGCAGCTCACGAGTGGTCGGCTCAGCCGCCATTTGTAGGGATCCCGTTTGTGAAATGCGGCACTACTATATCCGCGCGCCTCGCGCGGCAGCAACCGCGCGGGCGTCCGCATCCATGAGGTCGGCGGCGCGCTCGCCCAGCTGGAGGCTATAGTTCTGGCCGCGGTCCTCGGGGTAGACCTGGGTGGTGTTGGAGAGGTAGAGGCCGGCGATGCCGGTCTCCATGGGGGGGATGGAGGCGGAGTAGTTGGTCGTGATGACAGGCTGGCCGCCGGGGTCGCGGAAGAACCACTTCTCGCGCACCCAGGAGCGGTCGAAGGCGGGGTTGATGCGGCGGATGCTGTCCTCGTAGGCGGTCAGGGCTTCCTCGGCGTCCATCTGGAGGACGGGGTGGTCGGGGGCGACGTAGTTGGAGAGGTAGACGATGTGATTGCCGCCGTAGCGCTCGGGGGGGATGAGGTTGGTGTGCTCGACGCAAGCGACAAAGGGGAGGTCGTCGGCGATGGAGAGCCAGTAGACGTCGCTCAGGGGGCGGTCGAGGGCGAGGACGAGGCAGCTGGCCCACTGGTAGCGGACGCGGTCGAGGATCTCGACGTAGGGGGCGGGGAGGCCGGGGGCGATGCGCTTGGTGATGATGTTGGGGGTGGTCATGAGGACCTGGTCGAATTCGTGGAACTCGCCGTCGGCACGGATGCCGGTGACGGCCCCGAGATCGGTGACGACACCCTCGACGGGGGTGTTGAGGTGAATGCGGCCACCGGCTTCGCGGATGTGGTCGGCGAGGGCGAAGTAGTAGGAGCGGAAGGAGCCGCGGGGGTAGCCGAGGGTCTCCTTCGCGCCGAGGCGTCCTTCGCGCGAGCCGAAGCGGAGGCGGATCTTCCAGTGCAGCCAGGCCATGCCCACCTCATCGGCGTGCTCGGCGAACTTGCCGCGGAGGAGGGGTCCCCAGAAGGCGTTGAACGCCTGCGTGCCCACGGCGCGCTCCATCCAGGAGCGGGCGGTGACGTCTTCGTAGACGCGCCAATCGGCCTGGCGCTTCAACCAGAGGCTGGCGAGGCCGAGCCGCAGGCGACTGAGCAGGCTGACGGCGTCGAAGCGGAGAAGGTCGAGGGGGGTGACGAAGGGGTAGATTCGGCCCTTCACGAAGTGGCCGTTGTGGGGTTCGACCCAGTCGAGGCGGTCACCCAGACCAAGGTCGTCGAAGTAGCGAACGACGGTGGTGTCGTTGGTGAAGATGTGGTGATAAAAGCACTCGATCGGTTCGCCGCCGACCTCGAAGGTGACGACCTGGCCGCCGGGCTCGTCACGGCCCTCGAAGATGGTGACCTCGTGGCCGAGCTCCTGGAGGCGGCGGGCGGCGGCAAGGCCGGCGACGCCGGCGCCAACAATGCCGGCCTTCACGGCGCCACCGGGGTGCGCTCTTCGACGGGCTCAGTACGAAGGCGTCCGAGGCGGGCAATGGGGATGCCGAAGGCCCAGAGGAGGATGAGGCCGGCGATCGTGGCGGGGGCGACGACGACGGCGTGGGCGACGATGGCGTAGGCGGCGGCGAGGCCGCCGGCGAGCCCGGCGTTGACCATGACGAGCTTGGCGGCCCACTCGAAGGGGCCCGCGCCTCCGAAAAAGGTGGGAATAATGATGGCGAGGTTGGCGGCGGCGAGGAGGAGGACGTAGTGGGCGAATCCGACCTTGATGCCGAAGGCGAGGCCGACGATGGCGTAAGCGCCGGCCTCGACGGTCCAGCCGAGGATGCTGAAGAAGGTGACGAGGAGGAAGCTGCGCCAGTCGTGGACGGAGCGGAGGGCGCCGATGACGGAATTGACGTGGGGTCGGAGCCGCCCGGCGAGGGTGGCGGGGAGGCGGGCGAGGAGGAAATCGGCGAGGCGGTAGGCGCGTTCCTCGCGCAGGGTGAGCCAGTAGAAGGCGACGAGGGCGACGGAGAAAAGGGCGGCGGCGGCGATGGCGATGGCCTTCAGGCGGTCATCACCGAGGCCGGCGACGGCGCCCGCGGTGAGGAGCATGAGCACGAGCACGCAGCCATCGAAGAGGCGCTCGACGGCGATGGCGCCAAGGGTGCCCATGGTGGAGACACGTTCGCGCTCGCCGAGGACGTAGGCGCGGATGAGCTCGCCGGCGCGCGCGGGGATGAGGTTGTTGGCCATGTAGCCGATGATTGAATAGGAGAAGAGGCGGCGAGGGCTGATGGAGGCGACGGGGCGCATGAGGATGGACCAGCGGTAGCAGCGCAGGAAGAAGGAGAAAAAGAGCACGACGACCGCGGGGGCGACGTACCAGTAGCTGGCGTCCTTGAAGGCATCGGCGATCTCGGAGGGGTCGGTGGCGAGCAGGAAGAGCGCGATGAGGAGGACACCGACGGCGAGGGCAGCCCAGAAACGGAACGAGCGCAACACGGCTGATCAGCGCTCCCCGGCCTCGGCGTTGTCGAAGAGACGCACGCGTGCGGCCCCGCCTTCCACAATCCAGAGCTTACCATCGGGCGTCTCCACGATTCCGTAGGGGGAGAGCAGGGGCTCATCGACGGGGGCGATGGCGGACAGGAGCACGCCCTCGGAGCTGTAGACCCTTACCTCGCCGAGGGAGGGGAGGGAGAGGGCGATGCGGCCATCGCGGAGGACGCGCAGGTAAGGCTTGTCGAGGGCGTCCAGACCGCCCCAGCCGGGAACGGAGAACTCGCGCCGGTAGGCGCCGGAGGCGTCGAGGACCTGGACGCGGGCGTTCCACATATCGGCGATGACGACTTCGCCGTTGGGGGCGATGTCGATCCCGACAGGCTCGCTGAACTGGGCGGGGCCGCTGCCGCGGTGCAGGGTTTCGGGGTCGAAGGGACCCGCGGCCTCGCGCAGGTACTCGCCATCGGGGGTATAGACGACGATGCGGGCATGGCCGGTGTCGGTCACCCAGAGGTTGCCGTCTGCGTCGACGGCAAGGTCGCGGGGACCAAAGAGGTGGTAGGGGCCGGGGGGCTGGCCATCGAGCGGGGGCGGCTCCCCGAACACGAGCACACGCTGGCGGAGGCCGGCATCGAAGGCGAGCACGCGCCAGCCGAAGGTGTCGGCGACGTAGACCCGGCCGTCGGAGGAGACGGCAAGGCCCCAGGGTTGCGAGGCCTCCGTGTCAGACTCGCGAAGTTCGACGGAGGCGAGAAAGTTCCCGTCGGGGTCGAAGCGCTGGAGGACGCCGGAGGCGCTGTCGATCACGTAGAGGCTACCGTCGGGGCCCGCCTCGACATCGACGGGCACGGAGAACTGGCCGGGGCGGCTTCCCAGCCCACCGAAGGTGGGCCGTCCCGACCCGTCGACATCCGGGCGAGCGGGCTCGATCGCCTCGATGCTGAGGGTGCCGGAGGCGCGGTCGAAGCCGATGGGGAAGTAGGCGAGTCCATCGATGGAGCCCGGCTCCTGGGGCGGTTCGTGGTCGCGCCAGTAGGCGAAGGCGTCGCCGGCCCAGCTTCCGCCAAAGACGCCGCTGCCGATCTGGCGCCAGGCCTGCCCCTCGAAGGGGCCGGCGGTGAGGGCGGCCTTGTAGTTTTCGGGGAACCACCAGCGGTGGGCGTAGCGGGTCGGGGGGGCGAAGCCGGTGGCGCCGCGATCGGCAATGTCGCGGGCGACGACCGTCGCGTTCACGGCGTTGATGAGGATGACGTCGAACTCACCGGGCGGGAGGCCGTCCTCCATGTCGCGGTAGGTGACGTTGCGGTAGTCGCGCAGGTACCAGACCCAGGGCCAGGCGAAGGAGGTGCGGGCATCGATGGCGATGCGCAGGTCGACGCCTCTGCCGGTGGCCTCGGCAAGGGCGTCGATTTCATCGGCCATGCGGGTAATCTCGGGGGAGCTCTGGGTGTAGATGAGCATGTCTTTGGGCACGTCGCCGCGCTCGAAGGTGACCCCGATCATCGTGCGCACCGAGAAGAAGGTCAGCGCCGCGACCACGGCAAGCAGGGTGAGGAGGGGGAGGGTTCGCCAGCCCAGGCGGGAGGCGAGGGCGGCAGCCACGGTGACGGTCGCCACGAGCGAGGCCAGGCCCAGGACCCAGCGCACCCAGGGCCACGGTCCCCAGTCGAGGGCAAGGGCCGCGAGCGTGAGGCCCGCCATCGCGAGGACGAAGGCGATAGCGAGGGCGGAGCCCGGGTCGAGCCGCGAGAGCCGGCTGTGGGTCCAGGCGCGATGGATCGTCCAGGCGGCGAGCAGGATGGCGGGGATGGCGAGGTGGGTGTTGAGCCACGGCATCTTCTCGCCGGCGAAGGAGAGGGCGGCGAAGAGGACGAGGAACCAGAGGACGAGGAAGCGCGCGAAGGCTGAGCCCTTCACCAGTGCCCAGGCGCCGCCGGCGAGCGCGAGCACGAGGGGAAGGAACTCGTAGGCGGGCATGAGCATCAGGTAGTAGAACCAGGGCTGCATGCCACGGCGTACGTCCTGCTGGGCCTGCCAGTAGTCGATCGAGCCCCAGGCGCCGCTGCAGAGGCCGGCGGCGTTCGTCCACAGGCTGGTCATGAGGGTCGTGTAGATGAGGGCGGCCAGGACGGCGGCGATGAGCCAGGTGCGGGGTCGCCAGGAGAGACCCGCGATGGCGGCGACACCGCCGGCGAAGAGGAAGGCAAAGCCGAGCACGGTTCCATCGCGGACCGAGGGGTTGGCGCAGACGGCGGGGTAGTCGAGCGGACCGGCGGCGAAGATCGCCTCGAGCACGCCCTTGGCGAAGGGGGTGAGGAGGGGAAGGGTGAGGGTCCCGGTGAGCACGAGGAGATCGCCCGTGCGGGGCAGGGCACCCCAGCCGAGGCGACCGCGAAGCCGCGCGAGGAAGGGCCAGAGGGCGGCGACCACCCAGGCCACGGGGTAGAGGGCCGCAGCCCTGGCAAGCCTGGGCCAGAGCCTGTCGGCATCCCGGGCACGCAGGGTTGCGCTGGCGAGATCGAGCGCGAGGTGGCCGTTGAGGTAGAGCAGCAGGAAGGCGACGAAGAGGAAGGCCGCCTCTTTCGTGCTGAAGGCCAGCGCGAGGGCCGCGGCGAAGACGATGAGCCAGCGGGTGCGTCCGCCGTGGAGGTAGTGCCAGAGGGCGATGACCATCACGAGGATGAAGAGGGCGAGGTAGATGTCCATGCGCAGGAAGCGGCTGAAGTAGACGAGGGTGGGGGAGAAGGCGAGGAAGGCGACGGCGGCGAGCACGCCGGTTGAGCCTAGCCAGCGCCGCAGGGCGAGGGGGGCGGCCACGACAGCCATACCGAAGAGGGCGGGGGAGATGCGGGAGGTGTAGTCGGTGGCGGTGAAGACGACGAAGGTGAAGCCCTGCGCGAGGTAGAGGAAGGGTCCGTGGAAGGTGGGGTTGTGGCGGTAGCTCCCCTGGGCGAAGTCCCAGGCCCACTTGGCGTGGATGCTCTCGTCGTGGTGGAGGGCGCGGGCGCCGAGGTCCCAGAAGCGAAGGGCGAAAGCGGCGGCGAAGATGGCGAAGTAGGCGAGCAGCACCCAGTCGACCTCGATGCGCCGGGCGAGAAGGCGCTCGAAGGGGGTGGTCTCGGCAGCGTCGGGCGAGCGCGACGTCATGGCGACCTCACGTAGATGACCACGAGCTCGAGGTCCTCATCGAGGCTGTTCCGCTCGGCGAACCAGTAGACGAGATCGAGGAAGCCGTCGGGGGCGCGGATGGAGCGTTTGAGCACCCAGCGCCCCTCAAGGGCAACGAAGCCCTCGGGCGGGGGAGCAGCGGCGGGCCAGATTGCGACGGCAGCCTCGGGGGGGGCGAACGGGGGCGAGCCGCGGAACGGCCAGGTGAGCTCCTCGCGGTAGCGCTGGTGGACAACGAGGGGACCCCGCGAGGCGGTTGCGTCGAAGGCGACATCGCGGATGGCGCGGGCGGAGGCGGGGTTGATGGGGCCGGGCAGGGGTTCGCCGGCGGCGCTCAGGGAGACGCCGCTGGTACCGGCGAGGAGCAGGAGTCCCCCCGCGGCGAGCACGGGCAGGAACGCGATGGGGAACTCCTCGCGCTGGGTGGAGAGGAGCGCGAGCGCGAGGAGCGAGACGGCGAGGAGGGCAAGGAAGACGGGAACGGCGACCATGACGCGCTCGTCGAGGCCGCCGATGCGCCCTTCGCGGGCCCAGTCGCTGAGAACGAACAGGGCCACAGCCGCCAGACCGAGGGCAAAGAGGAGGAGGTAGACGTGACGGCCCCACTGCGCGGTCATGAGGAAGCTCGCAGCGCGCGCGAGGGCGGGACCGAGCAGGAGGCAAGAGGAGAGCGTGGCGGCGGCGAGGGGGAAGGGCGAAGTGGTGGGCAGGGCTACGAGGAACCAGGCGATGGCCAGGCCGGCCATCGCCAGCGAGAGTGTCTCCGCGGGGGTGGGGGCGCGGTTGGTGGCGCGGAAGTGAACGACCAGCCAGACGCCGGCGGCCGCTCCTCCCACCAGGAGCGGCAATTCGTAGTGGGCGGCGAGCTGAGCCACGTTGAGGGTCGACCAGGGCTCATCGAACCCGGCGGCGAAGAGGGCGAAGGGCGCGATGCGGAGCCCATCGGTCCCGACGCCGAACTGGAGGCTGGTGAGGAGCAGGCCGAGCGCCGCCCCGGCGGCGCCCCAGGCGAGGGCGCCCGGCCCAGGGCGGCTCCCGCGGATGGCACCCAGGACGACTCCCGCGAGCACCACGGGGAGCGTGAGCGGGCCTCCGGTCGTCACAAGGAAGGCGATCAGCAGCCAGCCCCAGGGGGGCGGGCGGCTCGCAACGAGGGCGACGACGAGCCAGATGGCGATGGCGGCGTCCCAGGCAGCGGCGGTCGCGGTGACACCGAGCAGGATGCTCGCGGGGTCGAGAGCAAGCAGGAGGAGCGCAAGCAGCGCACCGCCTTCGCCGAGCTTCCGGCGGAGGAGGAAGAGGGCGAGGGGGATGGTGGCCGTGCCGGCGAGGGCAAGGGCGCGGGCGGGCTCTTCGGACTCGGTCCAGTTGAGGGTGAGGGCGGTGACGGCCTGGTAGAGGGTGGGGACGTAGCGATCGTCCTCCATGCCGATGCGGGCCTGCCAGGCGCCGGCAAGGTGGGCGAGCTCGGCGCCGCCCACGGGCGCTCGCCAGACCACGCCAACGCGCAGGAGGATGAAGAGCACCACCACGAGCACCCAGGCGATCGCGGCGACCGAGACGGTGGGAACGCGGCGGGCAGGGGCGGCGGCGCTCATTGCGTGACCACCTCCTCGACGCTGGGCACGCGATAGAGGGCCACAGCGCCCTGGGAGAAGACGGTGTCGAGGAACGTCTCGAAGGCGGGGATGAGGTCTGCGGGATAGTGGGAGCGTTCGAGGTTCCCGAGAAGGACGTAGGTCGCCCCAAGCTCGTCGAGGGCGGCCAGCACCTCGCGGCTGGTTGAGGCGGTGTAGACGCGGTCGACAAGGTCCTGGCGTTGGACGAGCTCGGCGACCAGCTCGGGGGCGTTACCGCGCCAGGTGGTCTCGTGGCCGGGCCAGCCGATGGGGGTCTGCAGGCCGGTGCGGTAGCCGACGCGGCTCACGGCGCTGTTGTACGACGTCGCCCCTTCCCGCAACACGGGCCGGCCATCGTCTCCCCGGCCCCAGAGGCGGCCGCTGGACTCCACGACGATCGCGTCGCGCTCGACGTTGTCGTTCAGCCAGCGGACGAGGTTGTATTCGGCAGGGTCGTGGCGTTCGACGTAGCGAAGGCCGTCGAGGCCGACCAACACGGCAAAGTCGCCTGCCCGGTTGGGGGTATTGGTGACCGCGAATACGAGGGTGGATCCGAGCAGGATGGCCAGGGGGGCGGCGACGATCGGTCGCCACCCGGGGGCGGCGGCGCGGAGCACGGCCACGCCCCCGATGGCGCCGGCGAGGGAGAGGACGATCCATCCCTGGTAGGAGAGCTTGAACACGGTGTTGAGGCGGGGGAGGAAGAAGAGAGCGTCGCGGAGGAGGAAAAACTCTGTGCCGTAGAGGAGGAAGACGCCGAGGGCGGCGAGCGCGGCCACAGGGGCGGCGGGGTGACTGCGGCGGCCGAGGATGAAAGTAGCAGAGGCGAGGAGCCAGAAGGCGGCGGCGTAGAACACAAGCGTGACCCAGGCGCCGGCGGTGCGGGCGCCGAAGGACACGAGCAACCCGTCACCAACATCGAAGGGGGCGGCGGTGCGCTCGAAGGCGGCGAAGGGAAGCCAGAGGAGGAACGGCAACAGCGTCAGTACCAGGGCCACGAAAACCGGCGCGCCGGGTACATTCCGACGCCAGCTCTTCATGCCCCACCAGAGTCCGGCGAGGGCGAAGACGATGGGGACACCCCACATGAGGAGGACGTGCTCGATGCGGGTGCCCTGGCCGCTGTAGCCGTAGATGCCCCCTCGCTGCGGACTGAAGTCGCTCCACCAGGGCGCGAAGAGGGCGATGGAGAGGAGGGCGGGGGGCAGGAGCCAGGAGACGGTGTCGCCGATCGACTCGCCGAATGACCGGGTGCGGCGGTTCCGGGCGAAGACGGCAAGGGCGAGGAGGGGGGAGAAGGCGATCACGTCCCAGACGTTCACGAAGGCGAGCGAGCCGAAGACGACGGCGACCGCGACGAGGAGCCAGGGGCGGCGGCGGTGTTCGTGCCAGTCGAGACGCCCACGTCCACGCCAGAGGGCAGCGCACACGGCTAGCGCGAGGAGCACGCCCGGAATGGACATGACGTGGGGGTGCAGGTCGCCCAGGAGGAAGCTGAAGGCGGGGACCTCGGTGACGGTGAAGGGGTAGCTCGGCTGCGGTCCCCAGTAGGCCATGCGGGACATGCGCCACCAGACCCAGTGGTCGTCGGGGTACCAGCGGTTGGTGGGGTCGAGGGGCTGGCCGGTGCAGGACTCGCCTGCTCCGGCGCCACATCGAACGAGGCCCTCGGCGCCGAAGGCGGCGTAGACGCCCTCGTGGTCGGCGCCGTGGGCGGCGGCGAACTCGAACACGCTGGCGAGCGGTCCAGCGAAGAGCAGGAGGAGGACAGCTCCGGTGGCGGCGAGCGTCACCCAGCGGTGCGCGCGTCGCCCGAAGAGCCAGCGCGCGAGCGCGGCGCAGAGCGAGAAGGCGGCCGCCCCGGTGCTCGCGAAGAAAGCTGCGAGGGCGAGGTTGTAGCCGGAAGCCGGCCAGACATCGGAGGCGCCGGTGAGTACGGCAGCCTGGAGGTAGCCGCCGTAGTGGTAGCTGGCGTCCTTGCCCGCGAACCAGGGATCGTGCGGGGGGTAGTCGGGGGAGACGAGCATGGCGTTGAGGTAGAGGAGGTCCATTGGCTGCTCGGTGTGGGCGATATCGGGCACGTGGGCGCGGAAGAAGGCGTAGCCGAAGAAGAGGGCCGAGAAGAGGGCAACGGAGACGGTGAGGCCGGGGAGGGAGCGGCGGAGGGTGGCGAGGATGCGCCGGTCGCGAACGGCGAGGATGACCATGGCAACGCCGAAGAGGCCGATCGCGAGGAGGAAGCCGCCACGCCCGGCGGGCAGCGCTCCCAGGTAGCGAAGCACGAAGTAGCCGGCGGCGACGAGGGTGAGGCCGAGGGTGAAGCTGAGTCCCGCACCGGCATCGGGGAAGCGGGCGAAGAGGCGGAAGGCAAGGGGCAGCGCGAGCGCCGCGATGACGATGGCAACTCCCCAGAAGGCCAGCGCCTCAGTCACGGCGGAGCCTCACGCGAGGAGCGCATCCACGAAGGTCTCGGGATCGAAAGGCGCGAGGTCGCCGAGGCCCTCGCCGGTGCCGATGAGGCGGACGGGGACGCCGAGTTCGCTGGCGATGGCGAAGACGATGCCGCCACGGGCGGTGCCATCGAGCTTGGCGAGGACGAGACCGGTGACGCCAACGGCCTCGGTGAAGGCGCGCGCCTGGAGGAGGCCGTTCTGGCCGGTGGTGGCGTCGAGAACGAGGAGGGTCTCGTGGGGCGCTTCGGGGTGGCGGCGCTGGATGACGCGGGTGACCTTCTTCAGCTCCTCCATCAGGTTCGACTTGGTGTGGAGGCGTCCGGCCGTGTCGATGATGGCGACGGCGGCGCCGTCGGCCTCGGCGGCGGAGAGGGTGTCGAAGACGACGGCTCCGGGGTCGCCGCCGGGCTGGTGAGCGACAACGCGCACCTCGAGGCGATCGCCCCAGGTACGGAGCTGGTCGATGGCGGCCGCGCGAAAGGTGTCGGCGGCGGCGAGGATGGGGGTGTGGCCGCCGTCCTTGAGGGCCGATGCGAGCTTGGCGATGGAGGTGGTCTTGCCAGCCCCGTTCACGCCGACGACGAGGATGACGAGCAGGTCGGGGAAGGGCGCGTCCCAGCGCGGGGGCTCACCGGCGGGGGTATCGAGGAGGGCGACGAGGTCGGCGCGGAGGATGTCGCGAACCTGGGCGGAGGTGGTGGCGCGGGTGTCGCGCACCTGGGTGCGCACGCTCTCGAGGATGCGCTCGGTGGTCGTAATGCCGGTGTCGGCGGCGATGAGGATCTCCTCAAGCTCCTCCCAGAGGTCGTCATCGTAGTCGGGGCGGTCAAAGAGGCGGCCGAGATGGCCGAGGAGGCCGGAGCGGCTGCGGGCGAGGGCGCGACCCGACTGCGCCTGTATCTCCTCGACCTGCTCGGGGGTGAAGGCGGGGTCGGTGGAGGAGGGTTGGGCGCCGTCTGATTCCTGCCGTCTTCGCCAGAACCGCATCGCCCGCCCTCCCAGCCGCCCTGTGCGGCGACCTTCGGATTCTGCCCCAACGCCGCGAGGCAGGGCTAGCGGCTGGCGGGCCCCGCGGGCTCTCGCGGCTCCGGGGGGGGGGGGGGCCCGGGGGGGGCGGGCCCCCCGGGCGGTCTCTCGCGGCTCGGCGGCGGGTGACGCCTCGGGGGGATCGCTCGCCGGGGCAGCGCCGCCGGGGAGGTCGGAGAGGCGAAGGGAGAGGGTGTTGGAGACACCCCCCGGGCCCATGGAGACGCCGTAGATGGCGTCGGTGGACTCAATGGTGCGGCGGTTGTGGGTCACGATGAGGAACTGCGTGCGATCGGCGAGGCGCGCGAGCTCGGAGACGAAGCGGCCCACGTTCGCCTCGTCGAGGGCGGCGTCGACCTCGTCGAGGACGCAGAAGGGGGCGGGATTCACGGAGAGCAGCGCGAAGAGGAGGGCGACGGCCGTGAGCGAGCGTTCGCCGCCGGAGAGCAGGCTGAGGGTGCTGAGGCGCTTCCCCGGGGGCTGGGCCTCGATCTCGATGCCGGAGTCGATGATGTCGTCGGGGTCGAGCAGCTTGAGCCTCGCGGCGCCACCACCGAAGAAGGCGGTGAAGTAGTTGCCGAAAGCGGTATCGACCTGGGTGAAGGTCGCGCGGAAGCGGGTGCGTATCTCGCTGTTGAGCTCGGTGATGGCGGTCTGGAGCTGGGCTTCCGCGTCGGTCAGATCCTGGATCTGCTCCGTGAGGAAGGCGTGGCGCTCCTCGCTCTCGCGGAAGTCCTCGGGGGCTTCCTGGTTGATGGGGCCGAGCTTGCGGATGGCGACCCGCACCTCTTCGATCTCGCCCTCGACGGCAGGGAGATCGGGGGGCTCTTCGCCGGCTGCAGGGGCTTCCACTCCGCCGCCGGGCGCGGTCGAGAGGCCCTCGCGGGCCATCTCGGCGCGCAGGGTCTCGAGGCGCTCACGGGCGCGTTCCAGATCGGTTTCGAGGTCGAGGTGGCGGCTGCGGGACTCAAGGAGGGCCTGCTGCGCCTCACCGTACTCGGCCTGGACGGTGCGTTCGTGCGTTTCCAGCCGGGTGAGCTCGTCGCGGTCGGGGGCGCTATCGTCGGTGGAGCTCTCCTGCTCAAGGCGGAGCTCTTCAAGCTCCCGGGTCTGGCGTTCGATAGCTTCGGTGAAGTTGCCGGCTTCGAGCTCCAGGTTCTGGGCGCGGAGGATGCGCTGGGCGATCTGCGAGGCGAGGCGCTCAATGGCGCGTTTCTGCTGCTCGCGCGAGAGGACATGGGCCCTGGCCTCACCCTCGGCGGCAGCGAGCCGTCCGCTGGACCCGGAGACCTCGTCGACGGCCTGCTCGATGCGGCCGGGGGAGGCGTCGAGGTCGGGGGCGAGGGCTTCCAACTCGGCGCCGAGCTCACGGCGGCGAGCGGTGAGCTGGTCGAGCAGGACGCGCGCGTCCTCGGCGGCCTGCTCGTCGAAGGAGCCGCCGGCCAGCTCGCGGCGGCGGACGAGAACGGTGGTCATGTCGCGGCGGAGGCGGTGGAGACGGTCGCGTTCGCGCTCACGGGCGCGGAGGGCGGCATCGAGGGCGCCGCGGCCCTCCTCGTGGGCGCGATCGCTCTCCTCGACGAGGCGGGAGAGGCGCTCGACGGTCTCGCGGGCAGTTTCGACCTGCTTGCGGTTGGCCTCGACGACCTCTTCGAGGTCGGCGATCTGGGCGGGAATCTCGTCGATCTCGCGCTGGCGGGTGAAGCTGAAGGGGCTCTCGGAGGCGGAAGCGAGGCCGCCGGTGATGACGCCGGAGGGGTCGAGGAAGACGCCATCGAGCGTGACAACAGCGCCGAGACCGCGGGTGAGCATGCGCCTCGCGACCTGCAGGTCCTCGACGACGATGATGCGTCCGAGGAGGGTATCGACGAGATCGCGGTAGCGGCTGTCGCAGCGGACGAGCCGGGAGGCGACGCCGACGACGCCGCGCTCCTTCTGGAGGTTGAGCGGGTAGCCCTTGCGGAGGCCGTCGAGGGGGAGGAACTGGGCGCGCCCACGGGCGCCTTCGCGGAGGAGCTCAATGGCGTGGAGGGCCTGTGACTCTTGTTCGACGATGATGGCGTGGAGGTGGTTCTCAAGGGCGGCGTTGATGGCGGCCTCAAGGCCGGCGGGGACGCGGAGGTGGCGGGAGAGGAGGCCGACGACGCCGGTGATCTCGGGGGCCTCGCCGAGGCTGCCGGGCTTCACGTTCTCAATCAGGACCTGGCCCATGATGAGGGCGTTGCGGGTGCCGGTGGCGATGCCTTCGCTCTCGGCCTGGACGCGCTTGAGCACTTCAAGGCGGCCCTGCAGGTGGTCGAGCTGGCGGAGGGGTTCCTTGCCCGCCTGCTCAAGCTCGCGCAGCTCGTTCTGGACGCGGGCAAGGCGCTCGCGGGCGCCGGAGGCGGCCTCGCGGGCTTCCTTCAGGCGGACCTCGGCGGTCTCGGCGGTCTCGCCAAGCTCGGCGTAGCGGCGGCCGTAGCCGACGAGTTCGACGAGGATCTGCTTGCGCCGCGACTCGACGCGGGCGGCGTCGGGGCCCTCGGCGGGAGCGACGGCAGCGCGCCCGGCGATGGCTTCCTGCTCCCTGATGCGCCCATCGAGGGCGGCGAGCTGGCCCCGAAGCTCCTCGGCCCGGCGGTGGAGGGCGGCGTCCTCGCGCTGGATGCGGGCAAGGCTCTCGCGGTCGCGTTCGAGGGAGGTGCGTAACGCCTCGATCTCGTCCGTCAGCTCAAGGGCGCGGCGGCCGCTCTCGAGGTCGGCGGCGGCGAGCGTGGCCTTCTCGCCTTCGAGCGCTTCGACCTCGGTGCGGATCTCGCCGTGACGGGTCGTCGTCATCGAGTGGCGTTCGCGATCGAGGATGAGGGCGTGTTCGAGGGAGCGGACGCGGTTCTCAAGGCTGTCGCGGGCGCCCTCCCGGCGGGAGACGGCCTCGCGACGCCTGGCGATCTCGTCGCCGAGGGCCTGGAGCTGCTCCTCCAGCATGGTCACGCGCGACTCGGCGGCCTCGTCCTCGGCGCCGCGCTGGTCGAGCTCGGCCTGGGCGCGGACGATGGCGGTGCGGGTCTCGGCCCAGCGGGCGGAGTAGAGCTGGCGGAGGAGCACGGCGAGGCGGCCGGAGAGGTCGCGGTGTTCGCTGGCGCGGTTGGCCTGGCGGCGGAGGGAGCGGAGGCGGGGCTCCAGCTCGTCGATGATGATCTGGACCTTGGCCGTGTTCTCGCGCGTGCTGGCGAGGCGGTTGTGGGCGTCGGCGATCTTCTGGCGGAAGGGCTTGACGTCAGCGGCCTCGTCGATGAGGGAGCGGCGGTCCTGGGGGGAGAGGCTGAGCACCTCATCGACCATGCCCTGGCCCATGATGGCGTAGCTGTTCTGGCCGACATTGGCTTTCTGGAGCAGGTCGTTGAGGTCACGCAGGCGGATGCGGGAGCCGTTCAGCAGGTACTCGGTGTCGCCGTCGCGGTAGGCGCGACGCCCGATCTGGATTTCGCTGAAGTCGAGGGGGAGCCAGCCATCGCTGTTGTCGAGGGTAAGGATGACCTCGGCCATGCCGAGAGGGGCGCGGTCGCCGGCGCCAGCGAAGATGACGTCCTCCTGCTTGCGGGCGCGGAGGAGGCGCAGGCCCTGCTCACCGAGCACCCAGCGGAAGGCGTCGGCGACGTTGCTCTTGCCAGACCCGTTGGGGCCGATGATGGCGGTCACGCCGGAGCCGAACTCGAACGTGGTCTCCTGGGCGAAGCTCTTGAAGCCCTGGAGGGTGAGCCGTTTCACGTACATGGCTCAGGCCCCCACGGGTACGCCGGCGACGGCGCCGGCTGAGAGGACGGCATGGGCCTCACGGGCGGCCTCGTGCTGGGCCGCACGCTTACTCGACCCGCTGCCGCGGCCAAGCATCTCGCCGGAAACTCGAACCTCCACCACGAAGCGTCGCCCCTCCTCCTCGTCCTGCTCGCTGACAGTGACATAGTCGGGGGGCTGATGCCAGCGGGCCTGTACGAGGTGCTGGAGCGCAGACTTGGGGTCGAGGGAGGGGCCGCCCTCGCGCATCTGGTCGATCTCGGGCTTGAGCAGGCGGAGGGCGAGGGCGCGAGCGACGGTAAGCCCGTGGGCCCGATAGACGGCGCCGAGGACGGCTTCGAAGGCGCCGGCGAGGTTCCGGTCGCGGTCGCGGCCGCCGGCGGCTTCCTCGCCGCGCCCGAGGATGAGGTAGCCACCGAGGTCGAGGCGGCGGGCGGCCCTGGCGAGGGTGCTGCCGCGAACGATCTCGGCGCGCATGCGTGTCAACTCGCCTTCCGCGGCCTCGGGATAGGCGCGGAACAGCTCGTTCGCGACGACCATGCCGAGGATTGCATCGCCGAGGAATTCGAGGCGTTCGTTGGGCGTGGCCTGGGCGGAACTCTCGTTGGGGAAGGATGCGTGGGTGAGGGCTTCGCAGAGGACATCATCGGGAAGGGGCTTGATGCCAAGCCTCTCCGCCAAGTCGCCGCTGCGCGGGGGCGACTGGACCACGGCGACCGTGCTCTCCAAAATGCCCCCACCATCAAATTGTTAGGGTTCCTTGATCATATCGACGGGCAGTTGAAAGTGTCAAGAAACCGTCTATTCTCAGGGCTCCACACCCATGACTGACATTCTTCCCATGGAACCGTGCTCCATCTGCACCGAGCCCGTCGAGCGGCACACCGAGTCGTACTGCAATGCGTGCGGGCGACTCTTCCACCTGAACCAGCGGGAAGACCTGCCGGGGAAAGACTGCGGCAGCGTCTCCCTGAGCGAGACGCACCTGGCGCTGGTGTTCATGTGCAGCGCCTGCGGGGAGTCGGCGGAAAGCCCGGTCTCGCCGGCGCTGGAGGCAGTGCTGGACCTCTCGGAGGCGGCGCTGGCGGCGGGGATGAGCGAAAGGGAACTGGCGGAGGCGGCAGCTGCGGGGCGGGTCTCGCACCGACGCACGGCAGGCGGATCGTTGCTGTTCGAGCGCGAGGCCGTGGAAGCGCTGCTGCGCGCACGGGGCCCGGCGTGAGTCCGGGGCGGCGCCGGCGGAGGCGCGCTCGGGGCACTCCTGAGAGCGGGGGCGAGACGGCGGCGCCGAAGCAGCAGGCCACGCCGCCGCCGCTGGCCGAGTGGCGCTGGCGCACCATGCCCGTGTTCATCGCGCTGTCGGCGGGGCTCTTCGTGGGGCTCTACCTGGGGATCGTGATCCCTGGCACGGGCATCGTCGCGACGGTGGTCTTCCTGGCGGTGGCGGGCATGCTCGGGATCTCGGTCTCGCGGTACGTGATGCGGCTACTCATGCAGCGGGGGATCATCAAGCCCCAGCCGAAGCGCCGCTGACCTTCCGAACCTGCGCGCTGTGGCATGATGCCGCCACCCACCCAGGGGGAAGGCGATGAGCTACTCCGGACTTGTACTGCACGGCGACCACGTGCCCGATCACGTCGAGCAGGCGCAAGAGGGCGAGCGCCAGGGCTTCAGCGGCGGCTGGGTGACAGAAGTGAATGCACCGGACGCGATCACGGTGCTGGCGGCGGTGGCGGCGAGCACGGAGCGTTTCGGGCTGGGCACGGGCATCGTCCCCATCGGGCTGCGCGACCCCTACCTGGCGGCGATGTCGTTCTGGTCGCTGCAGGACCTGAGCGGGGGACGCGTCTCGGGGGCGGGGTTCGGCGTGAGCACACCGGTGATCGTGACGAACTGGCACGGGATGCCGTGGGACCGCCCGGTCACACGGATGCGGGAGTACGTCGACGTGTTCCGGCGGCTGACGGCAGGGGAGCGGCTGCGGCACGAGGGGCTGTACCAGACGCGGGCGCCGGCGATGGACCCGGCAGAGCCGGCGATTCCCGTCTACATCGGGGCGCTGGGCGAGAAGATGCTGGAGACGGCGGGAGAGATCGCGGACGGGGTGATCCTGAACTACCCGACGGCGACCGTGATCGAGCGCTCGGTGGCGGCCATCGAACGGGGCATCGCGAAGGCGGGGCGGAAGCGGGAGGAGGTGCGCATCGTCGCGTTCCTGCGGACGGTGATCGACGAGTCGTACGAGCAGGCCTCGGCGCCAATCAAGGACGAGCTGCTGGCGTACCTGATGGCGCCCGTGTACCGGAAGGTGTTCATCGAGGACGGGTTCGAGGAGGACTGCGAGGTGTTCGAGCGGCGCTGGCTGGCGCGAGAGCGGACGGAGGCGATCGAGGGCATCTCGGAGGCGTTCGTGCGGGCGCACGCGGTCGTGGGGCGGAGTGGCGAGGAGTGCCGGGACATCGCGGCGGGGTTGATGGCGGCGGGGCTCGACGAGGCGTTCCTGTACCCGATCGCGCCGGGCGGGGTAGCGAGCGAGCAGGAAGCGCTCCTGGAGACGATCCGGGCACTGGCTCCGCGCTAGGCGGGGGGCGGCGTGCCCGTGCAGGCGCGCCAGGCGGATTCGAGGAGGGCGCGCGCATAGGGCGCTCCGGGGCAGTGAGCGACGACGGCACGACCCTCGAAGGGGCCGTAGTGGCGCGTGAAGAGGTCGCCGAAGCCTTCGGTACCCGCGACGGCATCGCGCCAGGCATCGAGCTCGCCGGGCGCGGGCTCGAAGGGCTCGCCGGCGACGGGGTCGCTCCAGAGCACGGCGTGCATGACGGCCGCGACCGACTCGATGCCGGTGGTCACGAGCTCCGCGTCTTCGGCGGTGAGGCCACGGGCGGCGGCGCGCTCGCGGACGAGGTCGCAGGCGGCGGCGCGCCAGCCTTCGACGCGGGATTCGCGAGGCAACCGGCGGGCGCGGGCGGCAGTGGCGGCGGCGAGGGGGTCGGGGTCGACGAGGAGTTCGAGGCGCTCGATGGTCTCGCCGACACGGGCGATGAAGCCGGGCGGAAACTTCGAGAGGAGCAGCCGGTCTTCGTCCTCGCGGGCGAGGCGGCGGTGATCGGCGATGCCGTGCTCGCTCGCGAGCCAGTGGCGGAGGCGGTCTTCGGTCGTGGTCACGGGATGGCTCGGGCGGAGCGCACACCGGCGCGGCGCATCGCCTCGAAGGCGCGGGGGGCGCGGCCCGGGTGGGGGGGGGGGGGGGGGGCGGCGGGGGGGGGGGGGGAGGGGGGGGGGGGCGACCCGCCGCGAAGGCGCGGGCGCCGTCGCCGGGTTGGAGGTCGACGGCGCGGACGGCGTCGATGAGGACGAAGGTGGCGAAGCCGCGCTGGACGGCGTCGAGGGCGGTGGCGCGCACGCAGTAGTCGGTGGCGAGGCCGGCAACGGCGACCGTGGTGACGCCGCGGTCACGCAACAGCGATTCGAGGAGCGTGTCGCTGGGGTGGCCGCTGGCGGGGTCGCGGACGGTGAAGCCGGAGTAGCCGTCCTCGCCACCGGTTCCCTTGCGGACGACCTCGCCGGAAACGCGGAGCTGGGGGTGGAAGGCGGCGCCCCACGTGTCCTGCACGCAATGGACGGGCCAGATGCCCCCGTCCCTGGCGAAGTGGGGCGTTTCGGGCGGGTGCCAGTCCTGCGTGTAGAGGACGCCGGCGCCTGCGGCTTCGGCGGCGGCGATGGCGGCGTTGACCGTGGGGACGACCTCATCACCGCCGGAGACGGAGAGGCCGCCGGCGGGGTCGGCGAAGTCGTTCTGCACGTCGACGACGAGGAGGGCGGTGCGTTCGTCCCAGCGGATCATGGTGTCGCCACCTTGGGGAGGCGCGGAGGGGGCGTCAAGCGGCGCGCCCGACGGTTCGGGCGGGCGCTGGTAGGCTCGCGCGCATGGCCGACACCTGGCAGCCGGAGCAGTACGCGCGCTTCCGCGCCGAACGGGAGCAGCCGTTCCACGACCTGCTGGCGCTGGTGGAGCCGGTTCCCGGCGGGCGCGTGGTGGACCTGGGATGCGGAACCGGGGTGCTGACGCGAGTGCTGCACGAGCACACCGGGGCGGCGGAGACGGTGGGGTTCGACCGTTCGGAGGCGATGCTGGCGACGAGCGCGCAGCACGCGGGGGGTGGGGTGCGCTTCGAGCAGGGCGACATCGCGGCGTTCGCGGGGCGGGGGCTCGACGTTGTGTTCTCGAACGCGGCGCTGCAGTGGGTCGACGACCACCCGGCGCTATTCCCACGGCTGGCGGCGACGCTCGGGGTGGGTGGGCAGCTGGCCGTGCAGATGCCGATGAACCACGACCATCCGTCGCACACGGTGGCGCACGAGGTGGCGAGGGAGCCCCGTCACGCGCGGGCGCTCGGCGGCTACGTTCGCGGATACCCAATGGGAGAGCCGGAGTGGTATGCGGAGCTGCTCGCGCGGCTGGGGTTCGAGGAGCAGCACGTGCGGCTACAGGTATACCTGCACCGGCTGGCGGGACGGGAGGAGGTGGTGGAGTGGGTGAAGGGGTCGCTGCTGACGGACTACCGCAACCGGCTGGAGGTCGAGGAGTACGAGGCCTACCTCGCGGACTACCGGGAGCGGCTCCTGGCGGAGCTCCCGGACGAACGTCCCTTCCTGTACCCGTTCAAGCGCATCCTGCTGTGGGGGAGGATGGGCGCGGGGACGGGGACCAACACGTAGGCTCGCGGGATGGCGGAGTTCGAGGCGAGCGAGCGCGAGAACGGGGGCCTGCGGGAGGTGAGCTTCCGGCTGGGGGAGGCGCCGGGGCTGCTGTGGCTTCCGGACGGGATAGAGGGGCCGTTTCCGCTGGTGCTGATCCAGCACCCGGGGATGAGCCGCAAGGAGGATCCGATCGTGTCGGGACCGGCGCGCGCGTGGGCGACGACGCATCGCTGGGCCTGCCTAGGGCTCGATGCTCCGGGTCACGGCGAGCGGGCGGTGGCGGACCCGTTCGCTGCGATGCGCGACCCCGAGCAGGCGGCGGCGATGGCAGCGCAGTTCGCGGGTGAGGTGGCGGCGGCAATCGACGCGCTGGCGGAGCGGTATCCGGTTGATACGGGTCGGCTGGGGTACTACGGCTACTCGCTGGGGGCGATGCTGGGGGTGCCGGCGGTGGCGGGGGATGGACGCTTCCGGGCGGCGGTGTTCGCGGCGGCGGGGACGGGGTCGCTGAGCGGTCCCGCCGAGGGGGAGGGGAGCCACCTGGCGGGGCTGGCGGAGGTGGTGGTGCGGGTCATCGCGAAGGAGCGGGATGAGGTGGTGTCGCCCGACGCAACGATGGAGCTGTACGCGGGCATCCCGGGCGACAAGGACCTGGTGACGCTGCCGGGCGGGCACTTCGCCATCGGGGACGACGTGGTGGGGGCGGCGGAGGAGTGGCTGGTCGCGAACGTGTAGGCAGCGCTAGCGCTGGAGCTGGCCCAGCTTGAAGTTGTCCCAGGTGACCATGCGGTCGGGTTCGAGCACGACCCAGCGACGGGTGCGTCCGGCGGCAGTGGCGCCGTGGCGTCCATCGGGCTGGCCGTACTTGGCGCCCATCTGGAGGCGGGCCTCCTCAAGGTGGGGGTCGGCGTTCTCGGCGTCAGCGTCCTCAAGGACGGTGGCGCGGCCCTGGAGCATGATGCCCTGGAGCTCGGGATAGCGTTCATTCAGGTCGACGAGGACGGTGGCGGCGGGGTTGCGTCGCAGGTTGGCGACCTTCTGGCCGCGGCAGGCGGTGTAGACCTTGCCTCCCGCCCAGCCGAACCAGAGGGGAGTGAGGTTGATGCGGTCCCCCGGTCCAACGGTGGCGATTCGCATGTTCCAGGTGGTGGACATGATGTCGTCGATCTGTTCGGGGGTAAGGGCGAGCTCTTTGGGGATGGGCACAGGCGGCCTCCGGTGGAAGTGCGGGCAATGATAGGATGCTGGCGGCGCGGGCGGGCGTGGTTCAATGGCAGAATGCGACCTTCCCAAGGTTGAGACGAGGGTTCGATTCCCTTCGCCCGCTCCATCCGAGGAGAGCGCGCCTCCAGGTATCTGCGCTCGACTGCTTGCGCGCTCGCGATGCCGCGCGGAGTGGTGAGGAGAGCGGCGGCGGAGCCGCCTGAGTGGAGCGCCGCCTGCGGGCGGCTGAGTGAGGTGGACTCGGCTACAGGTAGCTGAGTAGGGGGAGGTAGTTAGCCCGACTCGGTGATGAGTTCGAGGCCGTCTATCCCCGTGAAGTCCCCGACGTTGTGAGTCACGATGGGGCACTGCGCCCATAGGGCCGTGGCTGCAATCCAGGCATCAGCCGTCTCTATCTCGCGACCCGCCCTCCGGCGAGCAGCACGTAGCCTCGCGAAGTGCTCCACCATCCCCATGTCGAACGGGACAATCACGTACCTCTGCGTCTCGGCCCGGAGTCGGGCGATGCGACTCTCTCCCCAATTGCGCTGGTAGGCGCCCTGCAGCGCCTCCGCAACGGTCTGGAAAGAGAGGGCGGCAACGCGGCCCTCAATGAACGGCCTGTATCGGTCGGCTCGAGGATCCTCGGTAAAGATGAAGGAGAAGACGTCGGTGTCGACAACGACGCGGGCGGAGGGTGGCAGGGCTAGCGCCTCATCTCTTCGCCAAAGATGGCACTCAGGAAGTCGTCGACATCGAACTTGTCTTCCTCGTCACAGGGCTCAGGCCAGACGAACGGACCTGCACCCTGCTGCTCGACCAACTGGTCGAAGGTGGTCGAGCTCTGAAACCAGCCGGGCCAAGTGCGAGCATCGCCGTTATCGGCGTCTGCCTCTGCGTTGCGGGCTTTCTTCTCTTCGGTGGTCACGATGCTTCCACCCGACAATAGCACACCCGGATCCGCTGCGGGGCGGACGGCGGCGTGAGGGGAGGCGATCATCGAGATCGACGCGGGAGGGATCCGCTAGTCCAGGGTGTCGAGGTAGTTGGCGATGGCTTCGGCGGCGCGGCGGCCGTCGGCGAGGGCGGTGACCACGAGGTCGGCGCCATTGACGTTGTCGCCGCCGGCGAAGACGCCGCGGCGGGAGGTGCGTCCGCCTTCGTCGATGGCGATGAGGGCGCCCCAGCTGGTGCTCAGGCCGCTGGTGGTCTCGGGGACGACGGGGTCGGCGCCGTAGCCGATGGCGATGGGGATGGTGTCGGCTTCGATGACGAACTCGCTGCCCTCGATAGGGACGGGGCGGCGGCGACCGGAGTCGTCGGGCTCGCCCAGGCGCATACGGATGCACTCGACGCCCGTGGCCTTGCCGTTCTCGCCGATGATGCGGAGGGGAGCGGTGAGCATCTCGAACTGGACGCCTTCCTCGCGGGCGTTGATGCGCTCCTCGCCACGGCCGAGCATCTCGGCCTCGGTGCGACGGTAGACGCAGGTAACGGTCTCAGCGCCCATGCGGACGGCGGTGCGGACGCAATCCATGGAGGTGTCGCCGCCGCCAATCACAGCGACCTTCGTGGGCTGGGGGAGAGGCTCCTTGAGGTGGTCGGGAAGCTGGTCGGGGCGGAGGTTGCCGCGCACGAGGTAGTCGGTGGCGCGGTGGACGCCTTCGAAGTCCTCGCCCTCGATGCCGAGCTCGTTGCCGACGCCCGCGCCCGTGCCAAGGAAGACGGCGTCGTACTCGCCGTCGAGCATCTCGTCGACGGTGATGTCCTTGCCGACGTAGGTGTTGCACCGGAACTCGATGCCGAGGGCCTCGAGGTGGGTGATGTAGTCGTCCACGATCTGCTTGCGCATCTTGAAGTTAGGGATGCCGTAGACGAGCACGCCGCCGGGCTCGGGCCAGTATTCGAAGACGGTAGAGCCGTGGCCCATCTCGGCGAGCATCTCGGCGACGGCGAGGCCGGCGGGGCCGGCGCCGATAACGGCGACCTTGCGTCCGCTGGGCGGGGCCGGGTACGGGGGCCGGGGATAGCCGCCAACCTCGCGGCGCTGGTAGTCGGTAACGAAGGCCTCGAGCTTGCCGATGGTGACGGCGGGCTCGGCGCGGCCGTCGGGGCGGATGGCGAAGCCGACGACGCAGGCGCCCTCGCAGAGGCTCTCCTGGGGGCAGAGGCGACCGCACATCTCGGGGAGGTTGCTGGTCTCGCGGAACACGTCGGCGGCGCCGATGATGTCGCCTTCTTCGACGAGGGCGAAGGCGCCGGGAATGTCGTTACTGACGGGGCAGGCTTCCTGGCAGGGCGCCGAGGGGCACTGGATGCAGCGCTGCGCCTCGATCTTGGCGGAGTTGAGATCGAAGCCCAGGTAGGTCTCGTCCCAGTTGCGGACGCGTTCCTCTGCGTCCTGCTTGGGGACCTTCTGGACGCCTATGTCGAGGCGGCGGTGAACGATGTGTGTCTCTGGCATCGCTGATCACAAAGCCGCCCGTTGGCGGCTCGACGATCTTACCGCTTTACCTTCAACGTTGGGGAGGGCGCACCGAACGGCACCGGAACCGGTCAGCTCAGCTCGTAGCGCGGGGGGTCGATCCACTGCTCGCTGGGCGGGTTTTCCTGGGCGCGAACCTCGGCCCGGCGGGCGGCGGCCTCGAGGCGGCGGGCGCGCTTGATGATGCGGTCGCGCTCCCGCTGGCGGGCCTCCTCGCGGGTGCGCTTACGGGCGGTCGCGCGGCGGGGCTTTCCGGGGGAGGCGAGGACGCGTCCCTCGGCCTCGAGCTGGGCGAGGTGGGTGCGGACGTTGCCGTCGGCGGCGCGGCGCAGGCGGGTATCGATGTCGGGGTAGATGGCGAGCATGAGGTCCCAGCTCGTCTTCGGGGCACCCTCCTGGAGGGCGTCGAGGATCTGGGTCTCGCGGGTGTTGCGGTGGTCGATGTAGGACTGGAGGCGCTCGCGGGGGTCGAGGACGAGGGGGCCGTGGCCGGGGCAGATGACCTTCAGGTTGGGGAGGTCGACCAGGCGCTGGAGGGTGGCGCGGTATGCGGCAAGGTCGCCGATGGTGGTGGTAGTCGAACCGAGCATGGTGTCGCCAGTGAAGAGGACGCCCTCTTCCTCGAGGTAGTAGCAGATGGAGTCGACGGAGTGGCCGGGGGAGGTGATGACGCGCAGGCGGACGCCGCCGTCGAGCTCGACGAGCTGGCCGTCGGCGAGCTTGCGGACGCCCTTGGCGGGGAGGCGGCCCTTGAGGAGGGGCCTTCCGTTCTCGGGGATGGCGATCTCGGCGTCGAAGATCTCGCGGGTCCACTTGAGGTTGCCGGAGTGGTCGGCGTGGTGGTGGGTAACGGCGGCGATCGCGATCTCGGCCTTCTCGGTAGCGGCGAGGTAGCCGCGGAGCATCCAGCGGTAGCGGTCGAGGGCTTCGCCGGAGTCGATGGTGAGGACCTGGTCGCGGCCGACGAGGTAGATGTTGGTGGACACGGGCCGCATGGGGCTCTCGTCGGGGACCTGGACGGCGCGGACGCTGGGGGAAACCTGCATGGTTCGCCTCCGGGGCAGATGGTGGCTGGCCGGAGGAGGGGTTGCAAGGGAGGGGTCTACGCCCCCGGCAGGAGTCGAACCTGCGGCCAGACGTTTAGAAGACGCCTGCTCTGTCCGCTGAGCTACGGGGGCCCGTGGCTATTGTAGGCGGAGGGCCGAGAGTCCCCGGGGGGCATGGAGCGTATGCGCGGGGGGCGTGGTAATCTGCAGTACTGCGTTGCGGCCGGTGCGCCGCAAGGGCGCGGCCGTTGAGCGAGTCTCCGCGCGCTCACTGAACCATTTTCCTGGAGATTGCGACCTTGAGTATCAACGTGGCCATCATCGGCGTGGGCAACTGCGCCTCCTCGCTCGTGCAAGGGCTGGAGTTCTACCGGCACATTGAGGAAGGGGACGAGGTTCCCGGCATCATGCACCCCGTGGTGGGGGGCTACCACATCAACGACATCAACCTGGCGGTGGCGATCGACATCGACGCCGACAAGGTGGGCAAGGACCTCTCGGAAGCGGTCTTCGCCGGCCAGAACAACACGTTCAAGTTCTCCGACGTGCCTCACGCAGGCGTGAAGGTCGAGCGGGGGATGACGCACGACGGGCTGGGCCAGTACCTGGGCGAGGTAATCGAGAAAGCGCCCGGGGGCACGGCGGACATCGTGAAGCTGCTGCGCGAGAACGAGATCGACGTCGTCATCAACTACCTGCCCGTTGGCTCGGAAGAGGCGACGAAGTGGTACGTCGAGCAGACGCTGGCGGCGGGCTGCGCGTTCATCAACTGCATCCCGGTGTTCATCGCGCGGGACGAGAACGGCTACTGGCCGCGGCGCTTCGAGGAAGCGGGGCTGCCGATCGTGGGCGACGACATCAAGAGCCAGGTGGGGGCGACCATCGTGCACCGCACGCTGGCGCGCCTGTTCGCCGACCGGGGCGTGCACCTGGACCGGACGTACCAGCTCAACTTCGGCGGGAACACGGACTTCATGAACATGCTCGAGCGCTCGCGGCTGGAGTCGAAGAAGATCTCGAAGACCTCGGCGGTCACGAGCCAGATCGACTACGAGCTGGCTGCCGACGACGTGCATGTCGGCCCGAGCGACTACGTGCCCTGGCTGGACGACCGCAAGTGGTGCCACATCCGCATGGAGGGCACTACCTTCGGGAACGTACCCCTTAACGTCGAGCTGAAGCTCGAGGTGTGGGACAGCCCGAACAGCGCTGGCGTCGTGATCGACGCGATCCGCTGCGCGAAGCTGGGTCTGGACCGAGGCCTGAAGGGGCCGCTGCTGGCGCCGAGCGCGTACTTCATGAAGTCGCCGCCGGTGCAGTATCACGACGACGAGGCCCGTGACATGGTCGAATCGTTCATCGCGGAGGCGTAGTTTTCGAGGCAGGGGGAGCGGGCACGTTCGCTTACGTCGGCTGGCGCGCGCTGCTGGCGCTTACACGTGTGCTCCCGCTGCCGGTGCTCTGCGCCGGGGCGGGAGTGGTGGGCAGCGCCCTGTACTACTGCTGGCCACAGGGCCGGCAGACCATGCTGCGAAACTACGAGCGGGTGCTCCCCGAGGCAAGGACGCGGGAACGGCAGCGCGTCGCCCGTGAGTCGCTGGCGAATTACTGCCGCTACATGGTCGAGTTCGCCGCCAGCGGGAACCTCTCGCCAGAGGAGCGGCTGGCGGTAGGGGTGGAGACGCCCGGATTCGAAGGGCTCGACCGGGGGCTGGCGAAGGGGCGGGGGGCGCTGGTTGCGCCCATGCACTTCGGTAACTGGGACCTGGGCGCGACGATCGCGGCGGCGCGGGGCTACACCCTGACGGTAGTGGGAGAAACCTTCGGTCATCCGGGGCTGGACGAACTGGTCGTGGCGGGGCGGGAAGCACTGGGCGTACGGCTGGTCAAGATGGAGCGGGTGGGGCCGTCGCTGGTGCGGTCGCTGCGCCGGAACGAGATGCTGGCCACCCTGATCGACCGCCCCCTGAGCGAAGGGGGGGTGCGCGTGCGCTTCTTCGGGGAAGAGGTGGAGGTGCCCGCGGGGCCGGCCCGGCTGGCGCTGCGGACGGGGGCGGCGGTGGGGGCGGTGGCGTTCCCAAGGCGGGAGGCGGGACGGATCGATGTGCTTTCGAACTTCGACCTGGACTTCGAACCTAGCGGGGACACGGCCCGCGACGTGCAGGCGCTGACGCAGGCGATCATGAGCGCCCACGAGGCGTTCGTCCGCCAGTACCCCGAGCAGTGGTATATGTTCCGCGAGTTTTGGGAACCGCGAGCCTCCGCCGAACCGTCCTCGGGACGCTGACCTTGGCGGCGCTGCAGGTGGCGGCGCCGGTAGTGGGACGCTTTCCGCGACCGGCGTACGCGCTGGCGCGAGCCGCCGGCTGGCTCACGTGGCGGCTGCGGGCGGGGGCGCGGGCGCGGGTGGCGGGGAACCTCCTGCCGGCCTGCGGGGGGGACCACGAACAGGCCCGGGCCGCCTCACTCAGGGTGTTCCAGAATGTCGCGACCTACTACGTGGACCTGGCCACGCTCCCCTATCGCAAGCCGACGGGCTTCGAGGAGGAGCACCTGCTTGTCGAGGGCGAGGAGCATGTCCCCTCCCTCTTCGAGCCGGGGCCGGTGATCATCGTGAGCGCTCACGTAGGGAACCCGGAGCTGGCGCTGGTCGCGGTGGCGCAGCGGGGACGACAGTGGGTGGAGCTGGTCGAGCCGTTGGAACCGCCCGCACTGGGGCGATACCTGGCGCGGCTACGCGAGGCGGCGGGAGGGATCGTGGCGGAAGCCGACGTGAACGGGACCCGCACGGCGCTGCGCCAGCTGCGGGCGGGAGGCATGGTGGCGCTGGTGGCGGACCGCGACCTGGCCGGCGCGGGTATCTGCGTGACACTCCTGGGGCAGCGGGTGTTGCTGCCGCGCGGTCCCTGGGAGCTGGCACGACGCACGGGAGCGAGGGTGGTCCCCATGTTTGCAGCGCGCCGCTTCGCCGATGATCAGACGGTCTGGATCGACGAGCCGTTCACGGTTTCGGACCAGGGGGAGCGGGAGGAAGCGGTGCAAGCCGCTGCGCAGCGGTGGGCGGACCTGTTCGGCGCACACCTTCAGCGCGACCCCGGACAATGGACGGTGCTGGAAGACTTCTGGGGGGTGCATGCCTGTGGGTAAGGCCGACTTGCACATCCACACGCGCATCTCGGACGGGATGGCTTCGGTCGAGAAGGTTCTGGAACGGGCCGAGCATGGAGCGGACCTGGACGTCATCGCGATCACGGACCACGAGGACGTGCGGGGCGGGCTGGAGGCGCGAGAACTTGCGGCAAAGCGAGGGTTGCGGGTGGAGGTGGTGCCGGGCGCGGAGATCACGACGCGACACGGGCACCTGCTGGCACTGTTCATCGAGCGCACGCCGCCGATCTTCCGCTCGGTGGAGGCGACGATCGAGGCGATCCACGCGCAGGGCGGAATTGCGATTGCGGCGCACCCCATGAGCTGGCTGACGCGGTCGCTGAGCCGGCGCACCATCGACCGGGTGGTGGCGCGGGGGGAGGAGGGGGTGGTGTTCGACGCGATCGAGGCGAACCTGAGCCCGGCGGGGCGGGTGACGGCGCGGCAGACCGAGGAGCGCAACGCGGCCCGCTGGCGGCTGCCGGTGTGCGGGGGGAGCGACTGTCACCATCTGCCGCAGCTGGGCACGGGCTGGACGGAGTTCGAGGGACGCACGGCGGAGGAGTTGCACGCTGCGCTGGCGACGGGGGCGGTGCGGGAGGGGCACTCGCAGCCGCCATCACTACGGGAGATCGGGCTGGGGCAGGCGGTGTTGGGGCTGGCGTGGGGGTTCTCGGCGACGCCCCGTAAGATGGTACGTCGAGGGACGTGGGTGAGCGGACGATGAGGATCGCACTCGTATCGCCGTACGACTGGTCCGTGCCGAGTGGGGTGAACCGCCACATCGGGCAGCTCGGGGCGCAGTTCCGCGAGTGGGGCCACGAGATCACGATCCTGGCGCCGGCATCGGACCCGGAGGAGGCGGAGGGGGACTGCATCGCCATGGGGCGGCCGCTGGCGGTTCCGGCAAGCGGTTCGATGGCGCGCATCAGCTTCACCTGGAAAGGCCGAGCGATCGAGAGTTTGCTGGCGGAGGGGGCGTTCGAGATTGTTCATCTGCACGAGCCGCTGATGCCGCTCCTGCCGTACCAGGTGCTGCGTCAATCGCAGGCAGTAAACGTGGGCACGTTCCATGCAGCGAAGGAGGGCGGCAATCGCTTCTACGAGTACACGCGTCCGTTGATACGGCGGTGGTTCCGACGGCTGGACGGGAAGATCGCCGTCTCGCCGGCGGCGACGCGTCTGGTCGGGCGGTACTTTCCCGGGTACTTCAACCTGATCCCGAACGGGATCGACTTCGGGCACTTCGCGGGGGAGCATGCCCCGCTGCCGGAGTTCGACGACGGCTGCTTCAACCTGCTGTTCGTAGGCCGTCCGGAGAAGCGCAAGGGGCTGAAGTACGCCCTGCGGGCCTTCGGGCGCATTCGCGAGGCAGAGCCAAGGAGCCGGTTGATCGTGGTGGGGGCAGGGAGCTTCCGGCGGTACGAGCGGATCGTGGGACCGGACGAGAATGTGGTGTTCCGATCGAACGTGCCCTACGGGGAGCTGCCCCGCTACCACCACAGCGCCCACGCCTTCTGCTCGCCGGCGACGGGGAACGAGAGCCAGGGGATCGCGCTGCTGGAGGCGATGGCGGCGCGACTGCCGGTGGTGGCGAGCAATATCGAGGGGTTCGCGGGGGTGATCACGAACGAGGTCGACGGGCTGCTCGTACCCCCCAAAGACGACAAAGCGATCGCCGATGCGGTCCTGCGCCTGCGGCACGACCGCGACCTGCGCGAGTCGCTGGCGGAGCAGGGGCAGGCGCAGGCAGCGCACTACAGCTGGGAGAACGTGGCGCGGCGGGTGATGGCGTACTACGAGCGGCTGCTCTACGAACGGGGGCAGGTGGAAGAGGCGAGGGCAACTCAAGGGGAGCTGACACGGGCGTGAGCCAGCGAAAAGTGCGGCTTCTGCCAGAGCGCATCCCGGCGGCGGCGAGCGACGCGATCGGGCGGGGTGTGGGCGCGCTCGGCATCACGCCGAACATGATCACGCTGGCGGGCGTGGTCGGGAGCGGGGTGGCGGCCTGGCTGATCACGGAGGAGCGGCTGCTCATCGCGGGGGCGGTGTTCCTGGGCTTCAGCGCGATGGACTTCGTCGACGGAGCGGTGGCGCGGGCGACGGGGCAAGCGACGCCGTACGGGGCGCTGCTGGACGCGGTCATGGACCGGGTGGGCGAGGCGCTCGTGCTGGCGGGGTGCATCTGGTACTTCGCGGAGCGGGGGGAGGACGTGCAGGCGGGGTTCGGGTACGCGGCGCTGTTCGGGAGTATCGCGGTCAGCTACGTGCGGGCGCGGGGGGAGGCGCTGGGGGTGGCGACGCGCGAGGGGTTGTTCCGGCGCCAGGAGCGGGTCGTGCTGCTCGGCATCGGGCTGCTGGCAAACGGTCTGACGGTCGTCATCATCATCCTGGCGATCCTCGCCAACCTGACGGCGCTGCAACGCTGGTGGATCGTCAGCAAGGGGTCGCGGGAGCGGGACCGGGAGGAAGCGGAGGGCTAGGTCGGGGGCGTCCCTTCGAACCCCGACTGAGTCAGGACCTACAGTGCCCCCCAACTGCACGATATTCCTCAATAGTCATATACTGTTCGGGTGCACTGGGAGGTGGAGTACACAGACCAGTTCGAGCAGTGGTGGCAAGGGCTCTCGGAGCGAGAGCAGAACCCCGTGATCGCCAGGGTGGAACTCCTGATGGAATATGGCCCCAGTCTTCCTTTCCCCTTCTCCTCGGACATCAAGAGTTCGCGACACGGGAGCATGCGCGAGTTGCGCGCGCAGAGCGCCGGACGACCCCTGCGCGTGCTCTATGCCTTCGACCCGAGGCGCACATCCATCCTCCTCATCGGAGGGGACAAGACCGGCAACGACCGCTTCTACGAGGAATACGTGCCGATAGCCGACCGCCTGTATGACGAACATCTACGTGAATTGAAACGAGAGGGACTAATCGGATGAGCGGACGCCACCCATTCCGGGAACTGACCAGGGACATTGCGCCCGAGCGCCGAAGGCGAATCGACGAGATGAAGCGCGAACTGCTCGCCGAGATGCCGCTGCATGAGTTGCGTCGGGCGCGGGCACTGACCCAGAAGGATCTGGCGGAGACGCTTCACGTGACACAGCCGGCAATCGCGAAGCTCGAGCAACGAGCCGACGTCTACGTCTCGAGCCTTCGCTCATACATTGAGGCGGTGGGCGGACGGCTCAGGATCGTCGCCGAATTCCCCGAAGGCGAGGTGGCCATCACGAACTTCGCCGAAGTGGGGGAGGAAGCGGAGGGCTAGGTCGGGGGCGGGCCCCACTCGTCGAACTCGGGCTCCGGTTCGTCCTCGGGCTCGCGGTCGGGTTCGTCCTCGGGCTCCGATTCCGGGGCTGGGGGTTCCTCGGTGCGCGAGCCGGCATCGAACGTGGGCGGGGGCGAGGAGCTCGCGAGCGGTCCCGAGGGCTCCGGGGTTTCGGGCGCGTCCACGGCGACCGCTTCCGGTTGCGGGCCGCGGTTGCCCAGCATCATCGAAAGGAGGAGGGCGAAGATGGCCAGCAGCGCCAGGATCGCGCCGCCGGCGATGGCGCCGAGGGCGACGTTGCTGAGGCCGCGGCCGCCGTCGTTGCCACCGGTGGCGGCGCCGGGAACGGTGGGCGGGGAGGCGGTTGGGTCAGGTTCCGCCTGCTCGGGGGCGGCGGTGGGTGGCGGGGTCGCCTGGGGCTGCTCGGG
>MKWU01001240.1_pt1 | contig 45602 bp, 37 predicted proteins | sample 809101 | NCBI WGS metagenome assembly MKWU01 (sample SAMN05860141, study PRJNA318959) | sponge metagenome | host: Aplysina aerophoba | place: Slovenia: Piran, Adriatic Sea, Gulf of Piran | collected 2013-05-07 | reverse complement strand
CCCACAGCCTCATTGTTGTTGTTGGTACTCAAGTACCCGGACGAAACCCACACGACGAACCGGAACACGTCCGGTGTCGAGATTCCTTCACTTCTACGTGACCGCTGACATCTGCTTCTGACCTTGGCGACCTATCGCTTCAGGGGCGATGCGCCTCTGCCGCGCACAGCGGAACCGCGCGTGCACAGGCGGAAGCGGGTGGGAGGACCGCGAGTCGATGCCACAGCACCCGCTCCCCAGTGATGAATGGCGCCTCCGTGATGATCGAGGTCACCATACGTCGCCGGGTCTCGCAGACAGCGCTCACCCATGGTACAGTGAGGCCTGAGCCGAGACGACAGCGTTGTGCGGTCAGACACCTCGGGCCACGCCAGCGGAGCCTGCGCGTTCCGCCCACTGGGCACAACGGCGCTAGGTGCCTGGGCGGGATGGGTGCTGAAGCCGTAGACCCGCCCAGGCTTTGTTCGGGCCGCCCAGCCGACCCCTAATCCCTCCTCATTGCTCCTCCTTGTGTGCCGCGTCCTCAAACTCCTTCATGAGATCGATGATGCTGTACACCAGCTCACGCTCGGTGCCGACGAGTTCGAAGGGATTGAAGGTACCACTCAGGGTCAGGCTTCCACCGGCCTTCCGTAGCTGGATGACCTTCATCGCCACGGCGTTACCCTCGCCAACATTCGGTTCCGAAGGTGGAGCCTCTTGTGAATTGGCCTTGCGCCGTACACCGTTGCCCTTGGGGCTCGATCCTCGCTTCCGCTCCTTCAGTCGGGCCGAGACCTTGATTCCGCAGTGGTCTGCCGCCTTCAAGAAGAACCGGATGGCACGGTCGCGCGTCGATCCCTGGGGCCCGTATTTCCCAATCGCGTCCGCGAATTGGGCTGGCGTAATGGTCTCCAGGTTCAGCGCGATCACGTTTGCGTAGCTCTGTTGGAGGACTTCGCGAAGGACCTGCTTTTCGGTCGTCGTGGCCGGTTGCGACTCAACGAGCATCTTCAAGGATGGCTGCGTCTTGCCCGTCGCGTCGATCAGGCTCAAGAATCGGAACGCGCCGAGCAACGCGGTCTGATCCGCTCCGGACTTGGACGCCCATACCGAGCGGTCAATCCTCTCAGGCAGACCGTGGGTGCGAAGCGATTGCACTCCGGACTGGAACGTCTTGAACGACACGTACGATGCACCCGGCGTTCGCGTTGAGGATTCGTTCTCCATGTGCTCAAGCTTGTCTGGTAGATTCGAGGTGCTCGATGTCCTGAAGATGCTCGTACATCCGAGTCTTGGACCCAACCGAACGAGTTCTGTTGTCCGCCGGGCTCCGCAACTCTGTCTCATCCTGGCGTTGCTCCTAGGCCTGTCGCCGCTTGCAGCATCGGACACCGCCGCGGCGCAAGTCGGGGCGGCACGCGCTGATGCAACGGGGACGGTGCTCCGTCGGATTCAGCGAACGGAAACGACTCGGTCCGCGGGTGCGAGTGCTCAGGACAATCAGGACACGCAGAGCGAAACGGCGGATCAGCCGCCTCCGATTTCAATCGACGCCCAGGAAGCAGCCGCACCAGCTCCCGAGCCGCTGCAGTTCGAGGAGGACGTGGTGGTCGTCGTGGGCAGCCGGGCGTCGCCGCGGTCGGTGACCGAGTCGATGGCGCCGATCGACGCCATTCCGTTCGAGGAGCTGGCGAGCCAGGGGGAGACCGACGTCGGGGACCAGTTGCGGGCTATCGTGCCCTCCTACAATGTCAACCCGCAGCCGGTGGGGGATGCGGCGCGCATCATCCGGCCGGCGAACCTGCGCGGGCTGGCCCCCGACCACACGCTGGTGCTGGTCAACGGGAAGCGGCGGCACCGCGGGGCGGTCATCACCTGGATCGGGAACGGCGTTTCGGATGGCGCGCAGGGGGCGGACATCTCGACCATCCCCGCCCCTTCGCTGCCGCCGGGGGGGGGGGGGCCGGGGGGGGGGCGCCGCCCCCCCCCGCCGTTGCGCTGCGGCGGGTGGAGGTGCTGCGGGACGGTGCCTCCGCGCAGTACGGCTCCGACGCCATTGCCGGCGTGCTGAACTTCCTGCTCAAGGACGCGCCGTCCGGCGGCAGCTTCGAGATCCACAGCGGCGGCTACGGCGCCGGCGACGGCAGTGCCTACACGGTGAGCGGCAACGTAGGGCTGCCCCTCGGGCGGACCGGGTTCGCCAACCTCAGCCTGGAGTACGGCAACAGCGCCCCGACCAGCCGCAGCGTGCAGCGCGCCGACGCGGCCCGCCTCGTCGCGGCCGGCAACTCCGCGGTCGCCGACCCGGCCCAGATCTCGGGGGCGCCGCGCATCGACGACAACATCAAGCTCTGGGGCAACTTCGGCCACCTGTTCGCGAGCGGCGTGCAGGCCTACGGGCACGCCAACTACGCCAGCCGGACGGTGACCGGCGGCTTCTTCTACCGCAACCCGAACACGCGGGCGGCGGTGTTCAGCGGCGACCGCGGCCGGAGCCTGCTGATCGGCGACGCGCTCGACGCGGAGGACGGCTTCGTCGACGGCTCCGCCGGCTGCCCGGCGGTGCCCATCACCGACGACCGGCCCGATGCCGACGCCCTCGCGCGGGTCGCCGCGGATTCGAACTGCTTCTCTTTCCAGGAGCGCTTCCCGGGCGGGTTCACGCCGCAGTTCGGCGGCGACGTGCTGGACGTGTCGCTGGCGGGCGGACTGCGCGGGCAGCTCCCGGGCGGGGCGTTCTGGGACGCGAGCGTCAGCGCCGGGTCGAGCGAGGCCGACTTCTTCATCTTCGACACCGTCAACGCGTCGCTCGGTCCGGCGACGCCGACCGAGTTCGACCCCGGTCTCTACCGGCAGGACGAGGTCGGAGCCAACTTCGATCTCAGCTACGCCCTGACGGACCGCGCCAACCTCGCCGGCGGCGTCGAGTGGCGCGACGAACGCTTCACGATCGGCCTCGGCGAGCCGGCGTCGTGGCAGATCGGGCCCTACGCGCCGCAGGGCTTCAGCGCGGGCTCGAACGGCTTCCCCGGGTTCAGTCCGATCGCGGCCGGCGCCTGGAGCCGCGCCCACGTGGCCGCCTATGGCGACGTCGAGGTGCGCGGCCCGGACGACGCCTGGACTGCGGGCGGCGCGCTGCGGCTGGAGGACTACGAGGACTTCGGAGCCACGCTGAACGGCAAGCTCACCGGCCGCGTCCGGCTGAGCGGCGCCGCGGCGATTCGCGCCGGCGTCAGCAGCGGCTTCCGCGCTCCGACCCCGGGCCAGCAGAACGCCTTCAACGTCTCGACCGAGTGGGACCACGCGCTGATGGACCTGGTCAACAACGGGACCATTCCGTCGACGTCGGCCGTGGCGCGCCTGCGCGGTGGGGTGCCGCTCCAGCCGGAGCGGTCGGTCAACCACTCCGCCGGCGCCGTCATCGACGCCGGACCGTTCAGCCTGACCGCCGACTACTTCCGCATCCGGCTGTCCGACCGCTTGGCTCTGACGCAGCTTTTCGCGCTGAGCCCTACCGAGGTGGACGGCCTGATCGCCGAGGGCGTGACCAGCGCGCGCAACCTGCAGAACTTCCGCTTCTTCACCAACCACTTCGAGACGCTGACGCAGGGCGTCGACCTGGTCGCCACCTACACGCCGCCGGCCCTCGGGGGCCGGACCCGGCTCGGGTTCCTCTTCAATCGGACCGCCACCCGCGTCACAGGCTTCGACCCGGACGTGCTCGACGACGTCCGGATCCGCGAGCTGCAGGAAGCGATTCCGGGCATGCGCTGGAACGTCACCGTCCGGCAGGCGGCCGGCCGCTGGCGCCTGCTGGGCCGCGTGAGCTACTACGACGACTGGTTCGACTCCCGCGACCTCTACGCCTACCGCGGCGACTCGGTGCTCGACCTGGAGGCCGAGTATCCCCTCAGCCCCTCCGTGACGCTGGTCATCGGCGGCCGGAACGCCCTCGGCCGCGACCCCGAGAAGAACCCTCGCGCCGGCATCCGCGGCAACCGCTACAGCGTGAACACGCCGTTCGGCATGAACGGCGGCTTCTACTACGTGCGGATCCGTCGCACCTGGGGCGGGTAGCGGCGCCGCGGTCAGCCGGTCTCGAGGGTCTCGATCAGCGCCACGCCGCCGAGCCGGTCCATCTGGTTGCGAATCCAGCGCTGGCGGGCGCGGACGTAGCGGGACGGCCGATCGGCGCGCAGCCGGGCCGGGTTCGGGAGGACGGCGGCGAGGCGGGCCGCCTCGTCGGCGCCCAGGTCGGCGGGACGCTTGCCGAAGAAGCGCTCGCTGGCCGCGGTGATGCCGAAGAGGCCGTCCCCGAACTCGGCGACGTTCAGGTAGACCTCCAGGATGCGGCGCTTGCTCCAGCAGAGCTCGACGAGCAGCGTAAGCCCTGCTTCGAGTCCCTTGCGGACCGCGCTGCGGCCGGGCCACAGGAAGAGGTTCTTGACCGTCTGTTGCGAGATGGTGCTGGCGCCGCGCAGCCGCTCGCCCTGCATGGCGTCGTCGAGCGCCGCCCGGATGGCGTCCACGTCGAACCCGTTGTGATCCGGGAAGCGCTGGTCTTCGGCCGCGATCACCGCGAGGCCGGCGAAGGGCGCGATGTCGTCCCAGGCCGTCCAGCGGTAGCCGGTGCCCGTCCACGCGGGGGCATCCGCATGCGCCTGCGCGCTCTGCACCATGAACGCGGTGGTCGGCGGCGGGACCCAGCGCAGCAGGAGGACGACGATTAGGGGTCCGCCGAGGCTGACGACGCCGAGGGCGAGGCCGATCCGCCGGAGGCGCCTCGCCCACGACCGCCTCGGTCCGCGACCGGCGCGTCTGCGCCCGCGCCGCGAGTGCCGCCCGGCACCGTTGCCCGTCTGCGCCCGCGCTCGCTGCGTCCTCATTCCGCCAGGCTCTCAAGACCAGCCAGAACGTCCCGGTGCGCCTGGCCGAGCAGCCACAGTGCGCCGCTGAGCGGCTCGAACTGCTCGATGAACTCCGCCGCGGTCATCTCGGACCACCCCTCCCGGCGGGCGAAGGCCCGGCTGTAGTGCTCGAGCACCTGGCCCCGGACGTCCCCGTAGCCATCGAGCCCCTCGTGGATCCGGGACACCCGAATCACCCAGTCGTAGTCGAAGTACGGCGCGGCCTGGCTGCCCTGTGCCGCACGCCATGCGGCGGTGGAGACGCGCGGCAGCCGCAGGCTGAGGTCAAGCTCCCAGTCCACGCTGGCTTCTAGCCGCGCGGCTTGGAGCGACCGCTCCAGCTGCGCGGTCAGCCCGGTCAGGGCGGGCCCCACGGTCCGGAACTCCTCCAGATTCTCGGCGAGCTCGGTCTCGACCGCGCTCCGCGCCACGGCCGCGAACTGGCGAAGCTGCCGTTCCTCCCGCCACTCCTCGACCCCGAACGCCGCGAAGACGGCGAACACCACCATCACCGCCTCGACCGCGATCTCGGGGAGCTTCCGGCGCAGTGCCGCTATTCCGTCGCTCATGCCGGCCTCCCTGATGTTATCGGCCGGCCGCGTCTTTGGTCGCAGGCCCGCGATGCTTCATCGAGATCGCCGTTCTCCGTGCCCGCGTCGCTGTAGATCGTTCGATAGGATCGTAGAATCTACACGATGTGGGTGGATCGGCAAATCGAGGGGCTCCTGCGCCAGCGGGCGGCGACGCGCCCCGTCGTCGCCCTCACGGGCGCCCGCCAGACGGGGAAGACGAGCTTGATGCGCCGCCTGTTCCCGCACCACGGTTTCGTGACGCTCGACCTCCCGAGCGAAGCGGAGCAGGCCGAGCGCGAGCCTGCGACGTTCCTGGCGCGTCATCCGCCCCCGGTCGTCATCGACGAGGTGCAGTACGCGCCCGGCCTCTTCCGCCACCTGAAGGTGGCGGTCGATCGCGAGCGCGAGAGCGCCGGCGCCTTTCTCCTGACCGGATCGCAGCCCCTCGGCCTGATGCAGTCGGTATCGGATTCGCTCGCCGGCCGCGTCGCCGTCGTGGAGCTCGAGCCCCTCTCCTTCGCCGAGGCGAAGACCGCGCATCCCGACCTCACGGTCGAGCAGTTTCTGGTGCGCGGGGGGTTCCCGGAGCTGTTCTCCAACCGGGAAATCGACGCGGAGGGCTTCCTGCGCTCCTACGTCGCCACCTACCTGGAGCGGGATCTCCGACAGCTGCTGCAGGTGGCACGCCTGCGAGATTTCGAGCGCTTCCTCCGGGCCGCCGCATTGCGAACGGCCCAGTTGCTCAACCGTGCCGACCTCGCGCGCGACGCAGGCGTCGCCGGCTCGACCGCCGGCGCCTGGCTCTCGGCGCTGGAGGCATCGCACCAGATCATGCTGCTCGAACCGTGGTTCGCCAACCGGACGAAGGGCCTGGTCAAGCGTCCGAAGCTCTACCTGCGGGACGCCGGCCTCGCGGCGTTCCTGTGCGGCGTCCACACCGCCGACGAACTCGCCGCGTCCCCGCTCGCCGGCCCCCTCTGGGAGACGCTCGTCTGCTCCGAGATCCGGCGCGCGCAGATGAACCGGCGCGGGAGCTGGGACCTCCACTTCTGGGGAGACCGCACACGCGAGGCCGATTTCCTGCTGCACCGCGCGGGGACCTTCCATCTCGCGGACGCCAAGTGGACGGAGCACCCGGACAGGCGGGATGCAGCGGGGCTGCGGCGCATCGCGCGGGAACTGCCGGAGGGCGCCGTGCGCTCCATGTCGATCTTCTGTCGCGCGCCGAACTCGTATCCTCTGGAAGCTGGCACGTACGGCGCCCGTGCCGTGCGGCCGGGCGGGCCGGAAGCACTTGCGGATTGGACGTAGGGGCCCCGCCTTTACCCGCTCCGCGTCGCCGCCAGCCGGGCGACGAAGGCCTCGTGCTCTGGCGATCCGATCCCTGTCTGCACGGCTGCCAGCGTCCCCGCGAGGTCGTCTTTCAGCAACGCGCCGGCGGCGAGCCGCAGTCCGGGGAAGACGCGGCTGTGGACGATCCCTGCGTCGTCCGGCGGGAGGATGCGGTACTCACCATCGGCGAGCTCGAACCAGTCGATCTGCCGTTCGTGGGTCCGCCAGACGACGTACTCCTGCACGCCGTTGCGCCGATAGGCGCGCAGCTTGTCGTGGAGGTCGATCGACGCGCTGCTGGCCGCTACCTCGACGACCAGCTCGGGCGCCCCCTCGAGGTACCCGTCGTCGCTCGCCCGAGCCCGGCCGCCCGCTTCCGCCTCGATGCGCAGCACAACGTCGGGTTGCGGTTCGTTGTCGAGATCGAGACGAACCGTGGCATTGTCCTCCCCGCGGACGCCCGGCGTCGAGGCGGCGTACACCAGAAGCGCCGTCTGGATCATCGCGTGCGGTCCCGAATGCGCCAAGCTGACCGGAGACGGCATGTAGACGACACCTTCGATCAGTTGCGCCTTCTTGAGATCCGGCCGTGCGGCGTAACGGCGTTCGAACTCACACCGGGTGAGCCGGTCGCCGTTCTCGAGCGTTGGGGCCGACGTCCCCGCGGGTGGCCGCGGCGCATCCCGGGGCGTCCCGGAGACCGGCGCGACGCTGGGCTCTGCCATCGCGGATAGCGTTCCTCAGCCTGACGGATCCACCCTCATCATGGCCCATTCGAAGGGTAGCCGCCATCCGCCTCGTTGAACCGGGCAGCCCCGATTGAGGACGCGCGACTACGCCGCGTCCCGCGTCCGCTCACGGCGGCGGGTCGTACGGGGCGAAGAAGCGGGTCGGCTACTCCGAATAGGTAATCCGGTAGATCGCGCCGGCCGTGTCGTCGCTGACCAGGAGTGCCCCGTCCGGCATCATCTGCACGTCGACGGGGCGGCCCCACCAGGTGTTGTCGGCCTCGAGCCAGCCCTCGGCGAAGACCTGGTAGTCGGTCACCTGGTCGCCGTCGAGGGTCGCCACCGTCAGCCGGTAGCCGGTGTGGCCGGCCTCGGGGGTCCGGTTCCACGAGCCGTGCTCGGCGATGAAGATCCGGTGCCGGTAGTCGGCCGGGAACATGTCGCCGGTGTAGAAGCGCATGCCGAGCGAGGCGACGTGCGGGGCCAGCGTGCGCGCCGGCGCGCGGAACTCGCTGCAGGCGCGGGTGTTGAACTCCGGGTCCTGGATGTCGCCCTGGTGGCAGAAGGGGAAGCCGAAGTGCAGGCCGGGCTGCGGCGCGTGATTGAGCGTGTCGAAGGGCTGCCCGTCGCCCATCCAGTCTCGGCCGTTGTTGGTGAACCAGAGCTCGTCCGTCTCCGGGTGCCAGGCGAAGCCGACCGTGTTGCGGACGCCGTGCGCGTAGATCTGCACGTCCGTGCCGTCCGGGTTCATGCTGGTGATGGTGGCGTAGATCGGTGTGGTCTCCCCGTGGTCGCACACGTTGCAGGGGGCGCCGACGGGCACGTAGAGCCGTCCGTCCGGACCGAACGCGATGAACTTCCAGCCGTGGGCGCGGTCCGTCGGGAACTCGTCGTTCACCACCACCGGCTCGGGCGGCGTCGTCAGGTTGGTCTCGATGTCGTCGTAGCGCAGCACCCGGTTGACCTCCGCGACGTAGAGCGCGCCGTCGCGGAACGCCACGCCGTTCGGCATGTTGAGGCCGCTGTCCAGCGTCAGCACCCGGTCGGCCTTCTGGTCGCCGTCGTCGTCGCGCACCGCGTAGACGTTGCCGGCGCGGCGCGTGCTGACGAAGAGCGTCCCGCTCGGGCTGAGCGACATCTGGCGCGCGTTCGGCACGTCGGGCGCGTAGACCTCGATCGAGAACCCGGGCGGCAGGGTCAGCTTGTCGATCGGGGGAGCGGCGTCGTTCTGGGCGGCTGCGGGGGCGACGGCCGTCGCAAACAGGAAGAGCGTCAACAGCGCAAGGGCCAGGTATCGAGTCTTCATCATGTCCTCGGGTACGCCACTACGGTGCGGTGCGGTGCGTTGTCTGTCGGGAACCCGGTCGATCACGCTTGGCGACCCGTTCACCGGCGAATCGCCCGGAGTCAGGTCGAGAATTCAGTAGCGGAAGAGGTACTGGATCTTCGTGAAGATGGCGCGGTTCGTGCGCTGCATCGTCATCAGCCTGGGGAAGAGCTGCTCCTCGAAGCCGTCGCCGTTGAGGTCGCCGTACAGCCGGTCGGCCTGCTGGTAGTGATCGACGTAGCCGAGGTAGAAGGCGGTGCCGGCGTCCACCCGGTAGGTGAACAGCCAGTTCAGGGCGAACTTCCGGTCGAACGTGTTGTACTCCGTGATGTTGCGAAGGAGCAGCCGGTCGGTGAACTGGTAGGTGCTGAGGGTGCGCAGGATCTTCACGTCGAAGATGGACTCGGCTCCGCCGCTGCGCAAGTCGATGAAGTCGCTCACGCTGAGGTTCAGCTCCGACTGGAAGCGCGAGACCGGCCGCACGGAGGCGTAGAAGCTGCCGCTGCCCCCCTTGCCGAGGTACGGGTTCTCCTGGTACTTCACCTCGTCGCCGCGCCGGTAGTAGCCGCCGACCGACAGCCGGCGGCTGGTGTTGACCTGCCCCCCGATCGACACCGCCCGCTTGTGGAAGTCGGTGCCGAGGTAACGCTCCATCTCGTCGCGGAGGTCGACGTTGACGCTGATGTTGCGCGCGAACGTGGCGTTGAACCCGACCCGGAAGTCCTCGTCCTGCAGGATGCTGTCGAAGCTGTGGTTCCGGGAGTAGTTGAAGCTCGGTCCCCAGTTCTGCACCCAGCTCTCGGGCCAGAACGTGTAGCCGATGCGGCTGAAGACCTGCTGCATGTCCGTGCGCCGCACGAAGCCGACGTCGTGCCGGAAGTCGGGCGACAGCGTGTAGGCGGACACCCATCCGCTCCAGTGGCGGCTGTTCAACCGGTAGTTCAGGTCGAACATCTGGCCCTGGCGGTGGATGCCGTCGAGGTCGCGGTGGTCGGTCTGGACCGCCTTGAAGCCGACGCCCTGCGTGTTGCCCAGCCGGAAGTCGCCGTCGACGGCGCCCAGCGAGCTGTGGGTGTCCATGAACGAACGGTGCGTGAAGAAGGCACCCACGTGCGATTCGGCGTACAGGTCGTAGCGAGCCCGCGCGACGAGGTTGTTCGCCTTCTGCCCGTAGGCCGCGTCGCCTGGATCCACCCGCCCGGGGGCCTCGTCGTTGGCGACGATGAGGCCGAGGGTCGTCCTCCCCAGCTTCCCGGTCAGCTTCGCGCCGAACTCCGGGTCGACGATCGTCCGCGAATGGACGAAGGTCACGGGGCCGAACATCTGGAAGATCTCCGCCCCTTCGAGGAAGAAGGGCCGCAGCTCCGGATAGCGGAGCGCGAAGCGCTGGTTCACCTCGATCTGCGGGAGGTCGGACTCGATCTGCGAGAAGTCGGGGTTGTAGGTCAGGTCGGCGGTCAGGTTCGACGTGATGCCGTACTTGACGTTCAATCCCCCCTCGGGGGCGACGTCCCTGGCGGCGAAGGCCCCGGCGCTGTCGAGCGAGCCGTGCTGGATGGCGGTGAAGGTCGGCAGCACCTCGATGTTGCGGCTCATCGAGAGGTTGGTCATTCCTTCGAGCACGCCCACCTGGGTCAGGAAGCCCGACACGTTGCGCGTGATGGGGGCCCAGACCTGGTTCTCGTCCTTTCCGCGCACCTCGCGAACGATCTGGAAGCCCCAGCGATGCGGGATCTCTCTCGCGCGCTGCGGGTAGCGGAGGCTCTTGAACGGGATGGCCATCTCGGCGGTGAAGCCGTCGTCGACGATCCGGCCCCCGCTGGAAAAGAGCGCGTCCCAGGAGGAGTCGCCGGTCGGTATGCGGCTCCCGCTCCAGGAGAAGCTTCCGCTGCGCCGGCGCCGCCCTCCCGAGCTCCAACCGCGCGAGTTGACGATCGCGTCGCCCTGTACGCCGTAGCCGTTCACGGAGAACCGGTAGGCCCGCTGCTGATCGAGGAACGTGTCGAAATAGACCGCGATGTTGTCGTCGTCGATCGCCTGGTCGCGGTCGATGCGGTTGGCACGCATGAGGCTCCGGTCCTCATAGTGCGCGTGCACCGCGATATAGAAGTTCTGGCTGTCGTACGCGATCCAGACGTCGGTCGCCTCCGTTGCCGGAGCCCCCTCCACCGGGTTCTGCTGCACGAACTCGGTGATGTGGAGGGCCTCCCGCCAGATCGCGTCGTCGAGTCGGCCGTCGATCCGCGGGCGCTCCCGGACCCGCGGCGGTCGCGCCGTGGGCCGCCCGGTCAGGATGCCGACGTCACGCGCGACGCCGAAGCCGGCGGTCGAGGTCGGTGCCGCGCCGAAGGCGATCTCGCCGTTGACGTCGGTAGGAGCCGGGCCTGCATCGACCGGGGCGGGTGGCGGCGCGGTCGGAGCCGGGCGCCGCGCAGCCAGGCTCGGAGGTGCGGCAGCCGCGGCGACCGCCGGCCGTCGCGGGCCTAGCGGGCCATCGCCGGTCGTGATCCCGCCGGCGTTGCCATACCCGTTGCCGTTGCCGTTGCCGTTCCCATTCCCATTCCCATTCCCATTGCCGTTCCCGTAGCGCGCACCGTTGCCGAAGCCGCCGCGGAAGGCGGCGCCGCTGCCGCTTCCATTGCCGCCGGCGGCCCGCCGCCCTCCCGGCGATGACGGTGAGCCCATGGTCGGCGCGACGTCCGCACGTCCCAGCGAGGAGAGCGCGGAGCCGATCTCTGCGACTACCCTGTCCTGAAGCTCGAAGATCGCGCCGGGGGCGCCGTCCACCGTGATGTCCGTCTCCACCGCCCCGGTGTCGACGTCGACGATCCGCGCCGTGATCCGCAACGTGCCGCCGGTCCGCTCGTACGAGCCCGTCAGGATCCAGGCCGCTCCCAGCCGCCGGCTGACGTCGCGCACGATGCGCTCCGGGTCCGCCGGGAGGTCGCGGTCGCCGTAGGCCTGCAGCTCCTCGCCGATGGCGGCGACGAGCGCCCCGCTCTCCAGCACGGAGACGGAGTCGATCTGCTCGAGGCCCGCTACCGCGGTCTCCACGATGCCGTCGCCGATCCAGTCGTCCGCTGCGTCACCGGAGAGGTTGACGAACGAGGCGATGGCGAGCGTGCGACCACGGACGGCCCCCATCCCGGCTTCCGGGGCCGCCTGGGCCTCTGCCCAAGACCCTGCCGGCGTGACGATAGTGGCGATCGCAAGGGTGGCGAGAAGGCCGATCGCATGGCGCACTCTGAGCCTCCCCGCCACGCCGAATCTCAGCATGATTGACCGTCGATCATAGTCGATACCTCGATCTGGCGCCGGTCTGGCGGACGGCTTCGCCGCGGCCGACCCGATCCGCGGAACGTTGCGGGCTGCCCGACCGCGGTTGCCCGTCAGACCAGCCGGTCCACGATGACCCGGGCCATCGCGGTGCAGCTCAGGACCGAGCCTCCCCCGGCGGCGATGTCGGCCGTGCGGTAACCGTCGCCGAGCGCGGCACCGATGGCCCGCTCGATGGAGTCGGCTTCGCCGGTGAGCCCGAGGGCGTGCCGGAGCAGCATCGCGGCCGAGGCGATGGCGCCGATCGGGTTCGCGGTGTCGCGGCCGGCGATGTCCGGCGCCGACCCGTGGACCGGTTCGAAGAGCCCTCCCGCGCCGCCGACGCTGGCCGACGGCAGGAGCCCGAGCGACCCGACGACCGCGCCCGCCTCGTCGGAGAGGATGTCGCCGAAGAGGTTGCCGGCGAGCAGGACGTCGAACGAGCCGGGGTCGGAGACGAGGCGCATGGCGCACGAATCGACGAGCTGGTGCTCGAGGCGGACGTCCGGATAGCGGGGCGCCACGGCCGTGACCACCTCGCGCCAGAGCCGGGAACTCTCGAGCACGTTCGCCTTGTCGACCGACGTCACCAGCTTGCGCCGGCCTTGCGCACTCTCGAACGCGACCACGGCGATGCGCTCGATCTCGGCCGTGCTGTAGCGCATCGTGTCGAAGGCCTCGGCCCGGTCGGCGCTGCGGCCGCGCGGCTCTCCGAAGTAGATCCCGCCCGTCAGCTCGCGCACGATCAGCATGTCGACGTCGCGCAGGCGCTCCGGCCGGAGCGAGCCGCCGCCCTCCAGCCCCGGCCAGACGCGCGCGGGCCGCAGGTTCGCGTAGACGCCGAGCGCCCGGCGCAACTCCAGCAACCCGGTCTCGGGGCGACGTTCTCGGGGGCCGTCGCTGAAGGCGGGATCGCCGACTGCGCCCAGCAGCACGGCGTCGGCGGCGCGGCAGGCGCGGAGCGTCGCCTCCGGCAGCGGCGGATCGCCGGCGCGGAGCGCGGCGGCGCCGAACGGCGAGCGAGTCAGCGTGAAGGCGTGACCGTGCCGGGCGGCCACGGTATCGAGCACGCCGGCCGCGGCGTCGATGACCTCGGGGCCGATCCCGTCTCCGGGCAGCAGGGCGATGGTGGCGTTCATTCAGGCTGCGCCGCGGCCGGCGGTGACGGTATCGGCCGTCGCCCTGACGCGTTCGACGATCGCCGCCACGTCCGCGTCGCTGACCGACTTCTGGCGGTCCGCGAGCGCGATCACCTCACGATAGACGCGGTCGATCTCGAAGCGGCTCAGATCGTAGCCCAGGCCCTCGCACCGCTTCCGGACCGCGTGCCGCCCGGAGTGCTTGCCGAGCACGAGCGTCGACTCCACGCCGACGTCCTCGGGCGTCATGATTTCGTAGGTCCGGCGATCCTTGATCACGCCGTCCTGGTGGATCCCGGCCTCGTGCGCGAACGCGTTCCGTCCCACGATCGCCTTGTTGGCCTGCACCGGCTCCCCGGTCAGCTCCGACAGGAGGCGGCTCGCGCGCACGAGCTCCGTCGTCCGCACTTGCGTGGCGTACGGGAGCCGGTCGGGCTTGACGCGCGTCGCCATCACGATCTCTTCCAGCGATGCGTTGCCGGCCCGCTCACCGATGCCGTTGATGGTGCATTCGATCTGCCGCACGCCGGCCCGGAGCGCCGCGAGAGAGTTGGCCACCGCCACCCCGAGGTCGTCGTGGCAGTGGGCGCTGAAGATCACTCCCTCGGCACCGGCCACCGCGGCGCGTACCTCGCCGAAGAACTCCTCGATCTCCTCGGGCATGCAGTAGCCGACGGTGTCCGGGAGATTGATGGTCGTCGCGCCCGCGGCGATCGCGGTCTCGACGACACGGCAGAGGAAGGGGATGTCGCTCCGCGTGGCGTCCTCGGCCGAGAACTCGACGTCGTCCGTGTAGCCGCGCGCCTGGGTCACGCCGTCGGTCACCGCCCGGAGGCAGTCATCGCGGCTGATTCGGAGCTTGCGTTCGAGGTGCAGGTCGGAGGTGGCGATGAACGTGTGGATGCGCGATCGCGCCGCCGGTCGGAGCGACTCGCCGGCCCGCTCGATGTCGGCCGGGTTGCAGCGCGCGAGGGCCGCAATCACCGGTCCCCGGATCTCCTCCGCGACGAGGCGCACGGCATGGGCGTCGTCGTCCGACGCGATCGGAAAGCCCGCCTCGATGATGTCGACCCCGAGCGCCGCGATCTGGCGCGCGAGCTGCAGCTTCTCGTCGGTGTTCATGGAGAAGCCGGGCGACTGCTCACCGTCCCGAAGGGTCGTGTCGAAGATGATCACGTTCTCGACTGCCACCGTGCCTCCTGTCCCGCCTTGACTCACCGTCCGCTCCGACGGTTGGTTCGCCTTCACCGACTCTCATTTGACCCGCAGGCAGCGAAGTAAGTCAAGGTTATAGTACTTACGTCAACATAACACATCGTTATATCCAACCCAGACCCCTCCAGGGACGATTCAGGTCCCTGTGGCGCCACTTCACCCCGTCCGCCCTCGGCGCGCTGCCCTGGACGAGGCGCGTCTCCATTCCTCGGTCCGCGTCGTGCCCGCCGGCCTGCGTCGCGCCCGCCGGGTTCCGCCGCGCCGCACTCGGTTAACGGAAATTTAACGGAGTGGTCACGGAGTCGATATACCGCGCCGATATCGTGCCTACGTTCGTGTTCGGCGGGTTGTGCGCGCCGGCCCCTTGCCTTGCTCTCACAGGCGGAACTCCGGAGGACGGAAACAGATGCGCAGGATGGTATGGCCGGTGCTGGCGTTGGGGCTCGCGATGGTGCTCCCGGCGTCTGTGCTCGCCCAGGAGACTGGCGTCGTTGCAGGAGAGGTCCTCGACCAGAACCTTGCGATCATGCTCCCCGGGGTGCCGGTCGAGGTGGTCGGGTCGGGGGAGATCGCGTACACGGATCTCGACGGCCGGTACCGGCTCGAGTTGCCGGAAGGGGAGCACGAGCTGCGGATCGTCATGGCCGGCTACGCGGAGCAGAACGTGACGGTCGCGGTCGTCGAGGGACAACTGGTCTCGGTGCAGGTGGCGCTCGCCTCCAATGTGTTCGCGGAGGAGGTGACGGTGAGCGCGCCGACTCTCGAGGCCGCGACCTCGACCGCCGCCGCCCAGCTCATGATGCGGATGCGGGCGCCGAGCATCCAGGACAACATCGGCGCCCTCGAGATGTCGGCGAACAACGACTCGAACGCCGCCGACGCGATGCAGCGCGTAACCGGCGTCTCGGTCGTCGACGGGCAGTCGGTTTTCGTCCGCGGCCTCGGGGAGCGCTACAGCAACACGACGCTGGCCGGCGCCACGCTGCCGACCACCGAGCCGGACCGCCGCGTCGTTCCGCTCGACCTCTTTCCCTCGGGCCTCATCGACAGCGTGCAGGTCAGCAAGACCTACACGCCCGACAAGCCGTCGCAGTTCGCCGGCGGGCTGGTCGAGATCGTGCCCCTGAAGCTGCCGGATTCCACGTCGTTCGAGATCTCGGTCGGGGGCGGCTGGAACAGCCTCACCACCGGGACGATGGGGCTCGGCTACGCGGGCGGTGGGCGGGACTGGGCCGGGTTCGACGATGGCACGCGGTCGCTGCCGGCCGGATTTCCGACGCGCAAGGTGACCCGCGGCGGCCGCTTCTCCGGCACGCTCGGCTACTCGAAGGAAGACCTCGAGCAGCTTGGCGAGCAGTTCAGCAACGTCTGGGATCCGGTCGAAGAGTCGCTTCCCCTCGATCAGTCGTACAGCGCCCTGTTCGGCGGCCGTTTCGGGAAGCTCGGCATCGTTGCCACCTTCCGCCACAGCCAGGGCTCGCAGTACACGGAGGAGCAGCAGACCTTCTACAAGGTCGGGAGCGGCAGCGCCATCGAGCGCTTCAACGGTCCCTACGACTTCCAGATCAGCGAGCGTTCGGGGACGGTCGGCGGCGTCGGCAACATCGCCTACCAGTTCACGCCGAACCAGCGGCTCTCGTTCGACAACTTCTATACGCACGTCGGCACCAACGAGACCCGCATGTTCCAGGGTTACAACGACGACGCCGGCAACGACATCCGGAACCAGCGGCTGTGGTGGGTCGAGGAGCAGATCACGAGCCACCACGTGGGCGGCGAGCACCTGTTTCCCACGCTCTCGAACAGCCGCTTCGACTGGAAGCTCGCGTTCTCCCGCGCCGACCGCGAGGAGCCGGACCTGCGCGAGGTGCTCTACGAGTCCGACCCCGCCCGGCAGGCGTTCGTTCTCGCCGACGAGTCGCAGAGCGGCCTCCGGCAGTTCAACGACCTCGCGGACGACACCGTCGAGGCGAACATCAACTGGAGCTCGCTCTTCGAGCAGTGGGGCGGCTTCGCCTCGCAGGTCAAGTTCGGAGGGAGCTACATCGACCGGAGCCGCGACTTCCAGTCGCGCCGGCTGCGCTTCGTGCCCCGCAACCTCATCGGCGGCGAAGTCAGCGGGGCACGAGATCTCTCGCACCGCCTCGGCTACGGCGTGTCCCGGGGGCGCGACATCGATCTCTCGCGCCCGGCGGAGGAGCTCTTCACGGCGGCCAACATCGGCGACATCTTCGAGTTGAAGGAAGAGACTCGCGGCACCGACCGCTACGACGCGGCGCAGGAGGTCGGCTCGTTCTACGGGATGATCGACGTTCCGCTATCGGCTTCGACCCGCCTGGTCACCGGCGCGCGCATCGAGCAGTTCCAGCAGGACGTCGAGACGCTCGATCCGTTCTCCGGCACCATCGACCAGCAGACGGCCGCCGTGCAGCGGGCGTCGCTGGACGAGACGGACATCTTCCCGGCCGTCAACTTCGTCTACGCCGTGCGGCCCGATCAGAACGTCCGGATCGCCTACAGCCAGACGGTCAACCGGCCGGAGTTCCGGGAGGTCTCGCCGTTCGAGTTCACCGACGTGGTGGGCGGCCGGGCCATCGCCGGCAACCCGAACCTCAACCAGTCGCTGATCCAGAACGTCGACCTGCGCTGGGAGTGGTTCCCGGGCGCCGAGGAGGTGCTGTCGGCCAGCTTCTTCTACAAGCAGTTCGACGATCCGATCGAGCGCATCGTCGAGCCGACCGCCCAGTTGCGAACGTCGTTCGCCAACGCTGAAGCCGCGAAGAATCTCGGCCTCGAATTCGAGGCGCGCTCGGTCATCGGGCCCTACGTTCTGGTGGGCGCCAACTACACCTACGTCGACTCCGAGGTGTCGCTCTCGCCGGCGGCGCGCCAGGTGCAGACCTCCCTCACGCGCCCGCTCGCCGGCACGTCGCCGAACCTGTTCAACGGCCTGTTCGAAGTGAGGGGCATGGGCTTCTCCGGCCGGCTTCTCTTCAACTACTTCGACGACCGGATCAGCGACGTCGGCTCGCTGGGGCTGCCCGACATCATCGAGAAGGCGCGCCATTCGCTCGACTTCATCTTCGCGAAGCGGTTCGACCGGGCGAGCCTCAGGGTCGCGTTCACGAACCTGACCGACCAGGCCTACGAGTTCACGCAGGGCGGCGCCGGCCCGACGCAGCGCATCTTCAACCTGGGACGCTCGATGAGCTTCGGCGTCACCTATCACCCATAGAACAGCGGAGGAACGATCAGCGATGACTGGAATTGCGATGCGGCGGCTGGCCCGCCGTGCCCTTGCGGCCGGGGCCCTGGCCGTAGCCGCGGTGTGGAGCGGAGCGTCCGTCTCTTCGCAGGCGAACATCACCTGCGAGCCGGGCGACGACATGCAGCGCTGCATCGTCAGCGGCACGATTACGACCGACACCACCTTCACCGCGGACTCGCTGTGGCTGCTCGACGGCGCGGTCTTCGTCGACGAGCCGGCCCGCCTGACCATCGAGGCCGGCACGCAGATCTTCGGCCGCTCCGAGACCAACGGCACGCTGATCATCTCGCAGGGCGCGCAGATCCTGGCGAACGGGACGGCGGAGGCGCCGATCGTCATGACCAGCGACGTCGAGGTGGGCGAGCGCGCCCGCGCGGATTGGGGCGGCCTGATCATCAACGGCCGAGCGCCCCTCAACGTGCCGGGCGGCCAGGGCGAGGGGGAAGGCGACACCGGCATCTACGGCGGCGACAATCCCAACGACGACAGCGGGCATCTCTACTATGTCCGCGTCGAGTTCGCCGGCACCGAATTCAGCCCCGACAACGAGTTGAACGGCATCGCGTTCCAGGGCGTCGGCCGCGGAACCGAGGTCGACCACATCATGGTCAAGTTCAACAAGGACGACGGCCTGGAGTTCTTCGGCGGCACCGTGGAGGTGAAGCACGTCATCTGCTTCGCCATCGCCGACGACAGCTTCGACTGGACGGACGGCTGGCAGGGCAAGGGCCAGTTCCTGATCGCCATGCAGATGGGCGACGACGCCGACAACGGCTTCGAGTCCGACAACAACGGCGACAACAACGACCTGACGCCCCGCTCCGACCCGACTCTCTACAATGTGACGCTGATCGGCGACCCCTACGACTTCCCGGGCGACGAGAGCGACATCGGCATGCTGCTCCGCGAGGGAACCGCGGCGACGATCCGCAACTTCATCATCACCGGGTTCAAGGAGGCCGCGATCGACATCGACCATCCGGCCACGTTCGCCCAGGTGAACCAGGGCAACCTGACGCTCGAGAGCGGGCTGGTCTACGGCAACTGCATCGTGGAAGGGTGCCAGGGCCAGTTCAGGCCGGATGACGACGATGCGGAGGCGACGCTCGGGACGGTGGACTTCGTGACCGGCGCCCCGAACATCTACATGATGGACCCGGTCCTCGGCGACCCGTCCTATCTCTGCGCGTTCTGTCCCTTCGACCTGATCGATCCGACCCGCAACTTCGCGCCCCGCGGCACGTCGCCGGCCGTCACCGGCATGGTCCGGCCGTCGGTGCCGCCGAACGACGGGTTCTTCGACGTCGCGAACTTCATCGGAGCCGTCGGGCCGCCCGGATCGGGGCAGGACGACTGGTTCATGGGATGGACCGACTTCGCGCTCAACTAGGAGTCTGCGCCGTAGAACGGCGCGGACTCCTGGAGGGTTGGTGGGGCACCAGGCGGAGCCGCCAGGCGACGAATGGTGGGCCAGCGCGCGGAAGTCTGGCGTCGCCCGTTCTGCGGCGCAGACTCCCGGCGCCGTCCCGGCCGCACCACTCGGCCTGCCGAGGCCTCGCCCGCCCGGGGGGGGCCTCCCCCGGCCGGGGTGGGCCCTCCCTTCGGCGCCGGCCTGCCGTGGTGGTCACGGCAGCACTCGTCGTCGGTCTCGTCGCCGGGGGGTGCTTCTCCGGCGACCGCCCGTCCCCTCCGTCCCCCCTCCATCAGACCTTCCCCTCGCCCGATGCGCTGAGCCACGCGGTGCTGGCCGCGCTGGCGGACGAGGACGCCGGCTACCTCGCGAGTCTGGCCCTGTCCGAGTTGGAGTTCCGCACCGTCGTCTGGCCGGAGCTGCCGTCGAGCCGGCCGGAGCGCGGGCTGCCCTTCGACTACGTCTGGGGCGATCTCAACCAGAAGAGCACCAACGCGCTGCGGCGCCTCGTGGCGCGCCACGGCGGACGCCGCTATACGCTGCGCGCGGTGGCCTTCCGGGGCGAGACGACGCCGTACGAGACGTACCGCGTGCACCGGGAGGCGATCCTCGACCTCCTGGACGACGAGGGCAACGAGCTGACCCTCCCGTTCTTCGGCTCGGTCCTCGAACGAGGCGGCGAGTTCAAGCTCTTCAGCTACGTCGTCGACTGATCCGCGACTGAGCAACTCGTGCGGTATGCTGGCGACCGCGCCGGACCATAAGCCGCAGTTATGGAAGCGGCGGTCACGCCTTGACCGTGCCCGCGAAGCCGGCGCCCGTCCAGGAGGGCAGGGGTGGATGTCGCCGAGTTGCGGGTCTTTCTCACCGTCGCCTCGGAGCGCAGCTTCTCGCGGGCAGCGGAGCGGCTGCATCGCACGCAACCCGCCGTCAGCCAGGCGGTGCGGCGCCTCGAGGAGGAGATCGACGAGCGGTTGTTCGACCGCTCCTCGAAGGGCGGCCGGTTGACGGAGGCCGGGGAGCTCCTGCTCGGCTACGCGCAGCGCCTCGTGCAGCTCAAGGCGGAAGCGGAAGGGGCGGTGCGCGAGCTGCAGGAGCTGCGCCGGGGGCGGGTGCTGATCGGTGCGAACGAGGGCGCTGTGCACGTCCTGCTCCCCATCATCGAACGCTTCCGCGCCGACCACCCGCAGGCCCGGGTCGAGGTGCGGCGCTCGTCCGCCCGCCAAATCCCGAGCGAGGTGCTCGGACGCGGCCTGGACTACGGAGTGCTGACGTTCCCGGCGCGTGAGCGTGGGCTCCGCTCGCTGCCGTTGGACGACGACGAGCTGGCGATGCTGATCCATCCGGGGCATCGGCTCGCCCGCCGCAGCAGCGTGACGATGGAAGAGGTCGGCCGCCAGACGGTGATCGCCCACAACGAGGCGTCGCCGGCCCGCGAGCGGGTGCTGCGTCTCTACGAGCAGAGACACACGTCGATCAACATCCAGATTGCGCTGCCGAGCCTCGACGGCATCAAGCGCGCGGTCGAGATGGGCCTCGGCGTGGCGCTGCTCCCGAAGCGCTGCGCCCTGGCCGAGATCGCCCGCGGGCAGCTCGCCGCCGTCCGCGTGTCGCAGCTCCGGCTGCCGCGGCAGGTACGCCTGGTCTACCGGCGGTCGGGAGAGATGTCGCAGGCTGCGGCCGCGTTTCTCGACGCCGCGCGCACGGTGGCGCGGGAGGGCTGAGACAGCTAGCTTCAGCTTCAAGACCGGTTCTACGTCGAACGACGCGAGCGCCCGGGTCTTGCGGTTGAACTCGACACCGACGAGGCGGATCGGCGCGCCGCGGCCTCGGTACTTGCGTCCAGCAGGCTCGCGTTCAGGCTCTGGCGCACCGCTTGGTTCGGGTAGCCCAGGCGGTAGCGGCCCCTGCCGCCGGCATCCCGCTCGACCCCTGGATGGTCAGGTAGCCCGACTGGAAGAGCAGCGCCTCGGTACCGACGTCGCCCACGTCGAACTTCGACTGCAGGGCGCGGTCACCGGTCATCGTCTCCAGGTCGAGTGAGCTCACTCGGCGTCTCCCGTAGCGTGTTCACCGGGAAGGCGGGCGTGCCGGTTTCGAACCCAATCCCACCGGTCGTGGACGGCCAAGCCCCGGAACAGCGGTTCGCTACCCTCGACATCTCCTTCAGCGTGTCGAGGAACAGGCTCTTGCCGAAGCGGCGGGGCCGCGAGAGGAAATAGCGGCCTCCCTCGTCCGCCAGGCGCTTCGCGTAGCCGGTCTTGTCGACGTAGTAGCAGTCTTGCGCCAGGCGCTTCGCGTAGCCGGTCTTGTCGACGTAGTAGCAGTCTTGCTCCCGAAGCGTGCGGAAGGCCTGGATGCCGATGGGGAGCTTGCGTTTCGTCATGGCGCCGCGGCCGCCGCGGGCGGTTCCCTACTCCGCCAGGGCGAAGACGAACAGGGTGTTGCCGTTGCTGGGGCGCAACTCGGGGGTCAGGCGGTTGAAGGCGCCCGAGGTCAGCGAGCGGCCGGTGCTGACCGCGACGTACTGGCGCCCCTCGTGGGCGAAGGTGACGGGGAAGCCGGTGACCGGCGAGCCGATGTTGATCTCCCAGAGGACCTCGCCGGTCTCGTGGTCGAGGGCGCGGAAGCGGCCGTTGTAGTCGCCGCCGAAGACGAGGCCCCCGCCGGTGGCCATGAGCGAGCTGGTGGCCGCGCGCTGCTCGTGGATCCACAACAGCTCGCCGGTCTCGGCGGAGATTGCCTGGACGGTGCCGACCTGGTCGGTGCCGGGGGCGATCTCGGTACGCACGCCGAGTCCGTAGAGGGATCCGTCGTTGGTCGCCATGATGCGCGCGCAGGCGTTGCGCAGGGGAAAGTACATCGCGTTGGTGAGGGGGCTGTAGGCGCCCGCCTCCCAATCCTTGCCGCCGGTGAGGGTCGGGCACGCGAAGACCTCCTGGCCCTCCTGGCGGAACACGACCTCCTGGTTCTCGGAGACGGCGCCGGTCGCGCCGTCGATGCCGCCCACGACGTTCTGGGCCACCGTGGGCCGCGCCCACAGGATCTCGCCGGTCGCGCGGTCGAGGGTGTAGACGATGCCGGTCTTGCCGGGGATGCCGGTCATGACCCGGCGCTCCTCGCCCGGCTGCAGCCGCGGGTTGATCCACTCGACCGCGTTCGGGTCCGGCGTGACCGCGGTGTCGACCAGGATGCGCTCGAACGGGTGGTCGAGGTCCCAACTGTCGTTGAGGTGCTGGTAGTACCAGACGATTTCGCCGGTGTCGGCGTCGAGGGCGAGGGTCGAGTTGTGGTACAGGTGCTTCAGGTCGGCGCCGCCGATGAGGAACTTGGGGGCCGGCGAGGTTACCGAGGTGCCGATGTAGACGAGGTTCAGCTCGGGGTCGTAGCTCGGCACCATCCACGCGCCGACGTGCTTGCGCTCCTCGAACGGCACCCCGCCCCAGGTCTCGTCGCCGGGCTCGCCCGGGGCCGGGATGGTGCGCCGCCGCCACAACTCCTCGCCGGTCACCGCGTCGTGGGCGACGATGACGCAGGCGTTCGGTCCGCCCCGCGGGGTGCAGCCGCGGCCCGACACGATCTTGCCGTTGGCGATGATGGGGCCCGAGCTCTGGTTGGCGGGATTCACCCGGTAGTCGAGGATCTCGGTCTCCCAGGCGAGCTCGCCGGTGGCCGCGTCGAGGGCGAACACGTAGTCGTCGCCGCTCGTGTCGATGATGTGCGTGCCGTAGATGGCGAGGTTGCGGTTGAGGTCGGTAAGGGCGCCGAGCATGTAGTCGCGGAGGTCGTCGGGCACGTCGCGCCGGTACTCCCAGCGGAGGTCGCCGGTGGCGGCGTCGAGGGCCTGGATGACGTCCCGCGGGTTGGGCATGTACAGCACGCCGTCGTGGACGAGCGGCGTGCCCTGCTGCAGCCCGGGTCCGAGGCCCCGCGACCAGACCATGCGCAGGTCGCCGACGTTGCCGCGGTCGATCTGGTCGAGGGGGCTGTAGCCCCAGCCGTCGAGCGTGCGCCGCCACATCAGCCAGTCGTCGGCCGGCGGATCCTGCAGGATAGCGTCGGTGACGGGGGCGATTCCGGTGTCCTGGCCGTGCGCCGGCCCTTCCGCGGTCGGGAACAGAGCCGCGGTGAGCGCGAGAACTCGGGCGGCGTATCGGAAGTGTGAACGTGGCATTCTGGATCTCCCAGGACGTTCCGGCCGGGCGGGCCGGCGCCGTAACCGCCGTGTAGCCGGGCGACGGCGGCGCCGGGGGGCGCCGGCCGCGGTACCCGGCGGGTGGCGGGGCGACGGCGGCGGAGGGGTCGCCGTCGCCCGGCCGGCTTCCAGCCGATTCTATGTCGAACGGCGCGAGCGTCCGGAGCTCGAGGCTGCGCTCGACGGGAGCGGCACGGCGCGGCGTCGACGGTCTCAGAAGCCGGCTACGTAGGGCAGCCGGGCGGAGACCGCGCGTACCTCGTCGAAGCGGTCGAGCAGGAGGGCGGTGGCGTCCCACTGGCCGCTCAGGAGGGCCTCCCGGACGGCGTCCGGGAGGCGGATCGGTACGACGTGGCCGCCCGCCTCGACGCGACCGCCGGCGACGCTCAGGGTCAGGTGCGTCCTCGGATTGCCCTCCGCGGCGGCCATCAGGCGCTCGACTCCCTCGGCATCCGCGGTGGCGCAGGGCAGGCCGATCGTGGTGGCGTTCCCGAGGAAGATCTCCGAGAACGACTCGCCGACGCAGGCCCCGATGCCCCAGCGCTTGAGCGCCTGCGGCGCGTGCTCGCGGGACGAGCCCGAGCCGAAGTTCTCGTTCACGACGAGGATCGACGCACCGGCGTAGGCGGGATTCTCGAACGGATGGTCCGGCATCGAGGCCCGGTCGTCCTCGAAGACGTGCTCGCCGAGCCCCTCGAACGTGATCGCCTTGAGGTAACGGGCCGGGATGATCCGGTCGGTGTCGATGTTGTTCCCGCGCAGCGGGATGGCCGTCCCGGAGACCAGGTCGATGCGGCGGTCGGCGGATGACGTCGCCATGGTTGCGGTGTCCCGGCTCACCCCAGCATCCGCCGCACGTCGGTCACCTCGCCGCTGACGGCGGCGGCGGCGACCATGGCGGGGCTCATCAGCAGCGTGCGGCCGGTGGGGCTGCCCTGGCGCCCCTTGAAGTTGCGATTCGACGACGAGGCGCACACCTCGCGGCCGTTCAGCCGGTCGGGATTCATCGCGAGGCACATCGAGCAGCCGGCGCCGCGCCATTCGAAGCCTGCTTCGAGGAAGACCTCGTGCAGCCCCTCGGCCTCGGCCGCCTGCCGGACCGCCTTGGAGCCGGGGACGGCGAGCGCCCGGACGTGCGGGGCGATCCGCTGGCCGCGCACGACGCGGGCCGCCTCGCGCAGGTCGGTCAGGCGCGAGTTGGTGCACGAGCCGACGAAGGCGACATCCACCTTCGTGCCGGCGATCGGGGCGCCCGCCGCGAACCCCATGAAGTCGAGCGCCTCGCCCAGGGCGTCGGCGTCGGCGTCGGCCCGGGCTTCTTCACTGGCCGGCGCTCCGGGATCCGGAATGCGCTCGGTGACCCCGACCGACTGGCCCGGGTTGATGCCCCACGTCACGCGCGGCTCGATGGCGTCGCCGTCGAGCGTCACCTCGTCGTCGTAGCGCGCGCCGTCGTCGGACGCCATCGACGCCCACCACTGCTTCGCGCGCTCGAACGCGTCGCCTGCCGGGGCGAACGGCCGTCCCGCGAGGTAGCGGAACGTCGTCTCGTCCGGGTTGACGTAGCCGGCGCGTGCGCCGCCCTCGATGGACATGTTGCAGACGGTCATGCGCTCGTCCATCGACATCTGCTCGATGGCCGGGCCGCCGTACTCGTATGCGAAGCCGACGCCGCCCTTGACCCCGAGGCGCGCGATGATCTCCAGGATGACGTCCTTGGCGTAAACGCCGGGACCGAGCGCGCCGGTCACGGTGATGCGCCGCACCTTGAGCGGATCGATGGCCAGGCACTGCGAAGCCAGTACATCCCGCACCTGCGAGGTTCCGATGCCGAACGCCACGGCGCCGAACGCCCCATGGGTCGAGGTGTGGCTGTCGCCGCAGGCGATCGTCATGCCGGGCTGCGTCAGCCCGAGCTCCGGGCCGATGACGTGGACGATTCCCTGCCGGTCGGATCCGAGGTCGGCGAAGCGGATGCCGAACTCGCGGCAGTTGCGCTCGAGGGCGGCCATCATCTGCTCCGCCAGCTCGTCGGCGAACGGCCGCCCCTGGTCCCGCGTCGGCACGATGTGGTCGACCGTCGCGTAGGTGCGCTCCGGAAATGCCACGCCCGCGCCGCGCGCCCGCAGCATGTCGAAGGCCTGCGGCGTCGTCACCTCGTGGATCAGGTGCAGCCCGATGAAGAGCTGCGTCTGCCCGGTCGGCAGGCGCCGGACGGTGTGGAGGTCCCAGATCTTCTGGAGCAGCGTGCGTCGACTCATCTCTCTGCGGTGGCGCGGGGCCGGCCCTGGCCCGCCTGACCGGGGCGTATTCTACATCGCTCCGCCCGGGCGTCTGCGCGAAGGGTGGAGCCGGGTGGCGCTCCTCGCGCGACCTTGTCACATCCCCCAGACGGTAATCGTCCGGCCGCCGGCGGATTCCTCGCGCCGGAAGATCTTCTCGTCCCAGGAGCGATCAGGCTGTCTATCTCGTCGATCAGCAGGACGACCGGGGCGGAAGCGGCCTCGCACCAGCGGGTCAACGCCTCGGCGAGCGCCCCTTCGCCGAAGGTAGCCAGGATGCCGGGCCAGGCGTCGTACTGGAACTCGTCGCCCGCCGAACGGGCTCTGGAGGCCAGCTCGCCCAGGATGATCCGCGTGGCGCGCCCCACGTCCTCGCGCATGGCCTGGGCGGCCTCGACGTTCACGTACACGCAACGGTAGTCGCCCTCGGCGCCGCCGTTGAGCAGGTCGCGCAACGCCAGCAGGGCGGATGTCTTGCCGGTCTGGCGCGGCGCGTACAGCACGAAGTACCGCCGGTCCGCGATCCGCTCCAGGACCGCGGCAAGGTCGACCCGCTCGAGCGGCGGGATGCAGTAGTGATGGTGCGGACGACCGGGCCCTCGGTGTTGAACTTCCGCACGAATCGAGTATGACACCCGCGCCGTTCGCGGCGAGTCGCGAACGGCGGGCCCGCAGCCGGCGGGCCGCCTGGGAAGGGCCGGCGTGCGGCAGCGTTGGTTGACACGCCGTTGCCCGGCACGAACAATCGGCCCATGCCGATGAGTTCCGCAACGCTTGGCGTGGCCGGCGCGATCGTGCTTGCCTTGCTGGTAGCCGCCGGGGCTCCGCCGGCCTCGGCGCAGGGGGAGATCGTCGTGGTCGGCGGGGGGGGGGGGCACTGCGGCGAGGACCCGCAGTGCTTCAATCGGCTGCACCCGGCCATCCCGATGGCGGCGCGGGCGCGGCCCGGGCAGACCATCGTCTACCGCGTGCGGAACGCCAGCGACTTCGACCTCGATCCGGCGAGCACGTACGACGACCCGCGGGCGGGCGACGGGCAGATCGGGACAGTGCACCCACTCGCGGGGCCGGTCCACATCGAGGGCGCCGAGCCGGGCGACGTGCTGGCGGTGACGCTGCTCGACGTCGCGCCGGGGCGCTTCGGCTACACGTCGGTCAGCCCTATCGGCTTCGTCTCCGACCACGTTACGGGTGCGTTCCGCGCGACGTGGCGCCTCGACCGCACGGAGGCGGTCAGCGCCGACCTGCCCGGCGTGCGCATTCCCAACGCCAGCTTCCCCGGCATCGTCACGGTGCTGCCGGGTCCGGACGAGCTCGCCGCGATGCTCGCACGCGAGGCCGAGCTCCGCGCGGTCGGCGGGGCCGGCTTCCCGCCGTATCCCGTGCACGCCTCTCCGGCTTCCGTCTGCGGCCCCGACGGTTCGCACCCCGCCGAGTGCCTCCGCACCCTCCCGCCCCGCGAGCATGGCGGCAACCTCGACATCCGTTATCTCCAGGTCGGGGTGACGCTGTACCTGCCCTGCTACGTCGAGGGCTGCGGACTCGCCATCGGCGACCCGCACTTCGCACAGGGCGACGGCGAGGTCTCGGGCACCGCGATCGAGATGGACGCCGACTTCACGGTGACCACCCGGCTCATCGAGGACGGCCCGGCGCTCCGCCGCGGCCCGCACTTCGAGGGGCCGGTCCGCGTGCTCGACATCCCGTCGCGCCGCTTCTACGCCACGACCGGCTTCCCGCTGAAGGCCCCGGGTGAGGTGCCGCCCGACATGCGCTATCTGGGCGCCTCGGAGCGCATCGGCGCCCTCACGAACCTCTCCAAGGACATCTCGCTGGCCGCTCGCAACGCCCTGCTGGAGATGATCGACTACATCAGCGAGACCTACGGCCTCACCCCCGAGCAGGCCTACGTCGTCGCCAGTGTCGCCGTCGACCTCCGCATCGGCCAGCTCGTCGACGCGCCGAACGTCGGCGTGACGGCGCTGCTGCCGCTCGACATCTTCACGAGCCGTTGAGCGAAGCACGCGGACCGAGCTCAGGCAGCTCAACGACATCCGCCCGAGGACTGTCCTGTGATCGTTGACTCCATCCGCTTCAGAGGGCGTAGCAACCCGTTGCAGTAGTCGGGATGCTGGCTCGACCAAATCGACCGAGTTTCGTACACTTGACGGCGGTGGCGATGGGCAAGAAGCCGGCGGCGACCACGGCGGACCTTCCATGAGCGCGGGGCATCGCTTCGCCGAACGGCGGAATCAGAACCTGGAGGACGCCGGGTTCGATGCCTTCATTGAGGGGCTGTGCGTGGCGTTCTACGCGTCACGGCAGGGACGCCGTAGCCGTGCGCCCGGCGCGGTCCATCTGCCTGCTGTTCAGCGGCTACTTCGAAAGACTCTCATCGGAGCGCGGGACTCCGTGGTGGGTGGCCGATTCGCTGAATCTGCAGGCCTTCCCAACTCGGATGTTGCGCGCACGGCGCCGTGCCGCTCGCTGCTGCCGCGTACGCGGCTGCTGGTCCAGCTGGACACGAATCTGGCGAGGTTCACGTGGATGCTGGAGCGGATGCCCGACGCGGTTCCGGTGCGTGGGAAGATGGTCGGCATCGATTCGACGACGCTGGAATCGAATGCCGCGATGCGGAGCATCGAGCGGCGGGATACCGGCGACTCGCACGAGGCTCTCGTGCGGCGTCTGGCGGAGAGGTCGGGGTGGAGACACCGGATGCGGGTGGATGTGGCTCGGTTTCAACGGACGCGGCCAGGGGAAATTTGCGAACAACGAGCGCCCCTGGCCTCGGGGACGTGCGAAGGGGCGGAGGTCAGGGGGGAGACACCGTATGCGGGTGGATGTGGCTCGGTTCGACCGGTCGCGGCAAGGGAAGATTCGCGAACAACGAGTGCCGGTCTCCTCGGGACGCGAAGATCGCGAAGACGACGGGCGGCCCGACGCACCCGGCCCCACATGGCCGAGTACGACCGTGGCCTTGGACACGCGGGCCATCGTCTCGGTGACGGTGCACGATGTGTCGGACGGCGACACGGTGACCCTGCCGGATACACTGATCGACGCGACTATGCTCAGGCACGTATTCTGGTTCTTCACCCCATTAAGATAGATGACTACCGTCAATGCTCCCGCACTACCCAAGCTCAAGCTTCCAAAGATTGACTTCGTCCGTCTCAGAAGGTTCTCACTCTTTGCCGCCAACCCAGATGCAGAGTTTGCCGCTGGCGACGGCGTTCTTTGCCTAGTCGGGGCCAACGGGATAGGCAAATCAACGCTCCTTTCGGCGATTAACTTTTGCCTCACTGGAACAGTGCCCGATCCGCGTCGCGCTTTCGAATCCATCGACGAGTACTATAAATTCACACGCCAGTACTCCCGCACCTACTTCCGGGGGCGCATTCGAGGCAGCGACGAAGACGACGCCGAGATCACTCTCGTCTTCACTCTAGGAGAGTTCAAGTACACTGTCACCAGAGGTCTTTTTGAACCCGACGAACTGCGCTTCCTACTTATCACCGACCTTGAGGGGCGCATGCACACCGATCCCCCACCCGGCGACGATGTTCCACGTCTACATCGGCACCGCGTTTATGCCGACTCCCTCGTCGCGCATGCTGGTCTAACTTCCTTTGAGGAATTCGTGTTTCTGCAGCATTTCGTCTTCACGTTTGACGAACAGCGCCGCACTTTGTTCTGGGACCCCAGAATTATGGAGCGTGTCCTTTACCGAGCGTTTGGCCTTGACCCTGCAATGGCTAAGAAGGCTGATTCCATCCGCCGCGAGATTCAGCACCAAGACTCTCGTGTGCGGAACTACCAATGGGAATCCACTCGCATGGGAAGACGGATTCGCGCGATCCGGGCCCGCGCGGACAAGCTAACAGGTGCGGAGGAGGACTACAGCCGACTAGTCGACGACCATAAACGGCTCTCCACGCTGTTTGATGAACAGACCAACGACCTCCGAGCTGCCCAAGACGCGCTCAAGGATGCCCACCTTCGCCTAGCCGAGCTGTCCGTCCGGGAAACCGCCCTCCGCGACGAGTACTCTCGGTTCTTCGACGCGCAGTTTGCAACGCGCCCTCCGCTAACTCAACACCCGCTCATCCTCAGGTCCCTGGAGACCCAGGTCTGTGGCCTGTGCGGCGCCGCGGGTTCTGAACCGGCGACCACCATCGCTGACCGCGCCAAGGCCACCACCTGCCCGTTATGTGCCTCCCCTACACGGGCCGCACCAGAAGCCACGGCCGGCACGGAAGATCTACAGGACATCGATCGGCAGCTGTCGGACATCAAGACCCACCTCCGCGACGTTCACAAGAGCATAGAATCACTTACCGAGACCCAGCGCCAAGCCCAACTCGCATGGGATTCAACTAGCCGAGAACTCAACGAGTTCCAGCATCAGAACAATGTAACTATGGAGGAACTGAGGACTTTGCTAAACGAGGAGGTTAAGGAGAAATCCCTTGCCGACTATTCGGACCAGTTGCGGGTAATTGAAGAGGACAAGAAGGTCGCCTACGACCGACGCGAAACGCTCAAGCGACAACTCCTGGAGCTTCAGCGCGATCTGGAAGAGCAGTACCTTCAGGTTGAGGCAACATTCGTCCCGATGTTCTCCGACCTTGCGCAGCAATTCCTCGGAATGCCGCTCTCCGTGCAGATGGACGCAGGGCAGAGAGATAGTGTGAAACTTGTGGTGGAGGTTCGCGGCACCACTCGTCGGGAACAGCAGCAGCTTTCGGAGAGCCAGCGTTTCTTCCTAGACATCGCGCTTCGGATGGCACTTACTCGACACATGTCAGATCCGTATTCATTGGGCGGCATGTTCATCGATACTCCGGAAGGCTCTCTTGACATCGCGTACGAAAAGCGTGCCGGTGATATGCTTTCGGATTTTGTTCGACTGGGACACCAGATTGTGATGACCGCGAATCTCAACAGTTCTAAGCTGTTACTCGAACTTGCGCATGACTGTGGTCGGCCGCTGATGACTCTGTGTCGAATGACTGAATGGGCGGACTTATCTGACGTGCAAAAGGAAGAGGATGAGCTGTTCGTAGAGGCATACCGTCAGATCGATACCGCACTTGGTGACTGAGCGGTGACTGAGCACGGATATGAGGCTTGACTCCGCGGCGGCGTTCGACGTCCTCTACATCACCCACAGTCTCCAGCGCACGGCTGGGGGATTGATGCCCGCGGAACTGCATCTATTCGGCTACTTGGCATGTGTTCTGTGGTTGTACACCGGGCGTACCGCCCATGGCTGGGGTTACGCCTTTCTCGGAACCGAACTTGGCGCCCCGTTTAGCCCAGCGATGGACGTCGCCGTCACCGAACTGACCGCCCGAGGATTCTTGGGTCCCGCCGGCGAGCGACTCCGCATGTCATCCGTGGCCGAGGACCGTCTACAGCCGCTCCGATCACTCGAGCTCAACCGTGATAGGACGGAGTGTCTTGATGCCGCATGCGCAAGCACCTCCGCTTTTTCGCTTGGCATGATCGGTGGCGCCCTGGCTCAGGACCCAGAGTTGCAGCGCGCCCGCGCGGTCCCCTTGACGCGTCAACTCTTGGAGCGACCCGCCAGAGCCGTACTCTATCGGCATTTCGAAGCGTTGAAGAAGAATCTTCCGCGAACCGAACTCGACCTCCGCGTACCCGCCGTCGTTTGGTTGGGAGCCCTTCATTCACTCGGAAGGAACTTGGAATCATGATCTCCATGGCAGATGCCATTGCGACGGTGTGTGCCCGCACACACGTTCCCATGGCCCAAGATGTTTTCGGGGCCGCTGGCGTCGAAGCCGCATTCCAGATCATGCGGGCTGTCAGAGAATTGTACATGCATGTGGAACCAGAAAGAGTGACGGGTACGATACTGATCTATAGAGTTGTCGGAACGTCAGACGATGTTGCAGTCGTCTCCGCAGAACCGGCCGTCGATTTTTCCCTGTTGGCGAACCGCTCTTTTGAGAACTTGGTTTTGGAAGTTGACCGGAACGGCACTCCGCATTTGCGGCCATCTAAGAACAACGCGATCGAGCTCTTGGCGCATTCTGCAGTTGTGTACTGCTATTCCGACGGCCGGGAGGAGTTCTTCGCGGGAACGCTAAAAAGAGAGGTGCCTCGCCTGGACTCCTCGGCACGTAGTCAGTTTTGTGTTCCGACATTCGCTGATCTACGTGAGGCTTTGCGGCACTACGCCACGGATAACGTTCAAGAGTCGTCCTGTTTCATATTCCGGCGCGTTTGGCACGACGAGAAGAGGCTGTTCTTTCGCGCTAAACCCGAGGAGATTATGCGGACATCCATGACGCAGTTCCTTAGAAATCGTCTTGGGGCCCATCTCGACGTATGGGCTGAACAGAGCGTAGACGAAAGTCATCCTGTGGACATTCGAATCCAACCTAGATTGAGTAGCAATCGCCTTATGCTAGTGGAGATCAAGTGGCTGGGGGATTCCTTGGCGGCCGACGGTCACGTTACTGCTCGACATCGGCGGGCCCGGGCTCAGGCAGGTGCAGACCAATTGGCACAGTACTTGGATTCCCAGAGGCAATCCGCGCCGCGGCGGGTCGTCCACGGCTATTACGTGATCATTGACGGGCGACGGCGCGGCTTACTTCCCGGTGCAACTGTACTGTCTCGCGTCGACGGTTACTACTATGAAAACTTAGACGTAGAACTGTCTCCGCGATACGAAGACGTCAGGGACGACTTCGATCCACCATACCGGATGTTTGCCAGACCGGAGTGTTCAGCCTGAGGGTGACCGAATGGTAGATTCTTTGCTCTTGGAGCCGGGGGAATGGACATCCCCTGCCGCTGTCGGCGTTGGGGAATTGCCGAGGCATCGTTGGTATTTCGTCAAGGAGGGCTTCTCGCCTTTCTTCGTTTCGCAGGTATTGCAAACGGAAGAAGTACTTCCCGGCGAACTATTGATGGATCCGTTTTCCGGTGGCGGGACCGTTCCGTTAGTCGGGGTAATGGCCGGTGTGCGTGTAGAGACGTGCGAGGTCAATCCCTTTCTCCATTTTCTCTCTACGGCCAAGCTGTTGACCGCGGACGCCGGCGAACTGCTGCGCTCCGGTGAGATTGTTCTGAGGACCATGGAGCAACCGGTGACGTCCCCGTTGGAGGGCGTTTCTACATTTACCGAGGGAAATAGATGGGGTCGATGGCTTTTTCCGTTGTCCGCTATTCGTGCATTTGAGGCAGGGAGGCGAGCTCTGCTCTTGGTGCAGGACGGTCGGTGTCGTGCGCTGCTGAAACTTGCGCTGATCGGCGCAGCGATGGACGCCTGCAATGCGACGCGAGATGGTAAGTGTCTACGGTTTCGACCGGGATGGCGGGACCGTGAAGCGACAGCCGGCCAAGTACGAGCGCGGTTCGAGGCGCGGTTTCGCGAGATGGGGGTGGACATTGATAGGCCCCCGCTTCGCGGGGTCGCCGCCCGGTTGATTCGAGGCGATGCCCGGGAGAAGATTGGGGCGTCTAAGGAGAAGTTTCGCCTTTGCATTACTTCACCGCCCTACTTGAATTCGTTTGACTATTCTGATGTGTATCGGCCGGAGTTGTTTCTCGGTGATTTCGTGGCTTCGACGAATGACCTGATGAAGATCCGCCTTCGGACGATTCGGTCGCACGTGCAGGCCAAGTGGGAGATGCCGACAAGGAGCGACTTCGGCGCACTTTACCGGAAGTGCATCGACGACCTGGGAGGGGTGTCGGATCGGCTTTGGGACAAGCGATTGCTGTTGATGATTCAGGCGTACTTCGAGGATATGGCGGGAGTACTCGCGAGACTGAGGGCTCGGGCGAGTCGGAGCGCCAGCCTTTGGCTGGTAGTGTCGACATCGGCCTACGGAGGGGTCGAGGTTCCGGTGGACGGGATTCTTGCGGAGATGGGACAACAAGAGGGCTGGTTCCTTCGGGAGCTTGAGGTCGTGCGTTACCTTAGGAGTTCGAGTCAGCACGTCGAGAATGGGCAGAGTGGAAAAAGAGCCGTTAGACTACGGGAGAGTCTTTTGGTTTTCGATGCATGTGAAACGCGTTGACCGGGGCGGCAGGCTGCGTGTACCGCCGGTGGATGCGCTGGCGATGGGCGGCGCGTTTGGTGGTTCGGGACAGGCGCCGCGCCGAGCTAGCGGGCTGCTGGCGGCGTGACGGCCGGTAACCGCGTTGTCCCAGCGCCCAGCAAACCATGCCGTCGCCGCTTGGTCGACAGCGCCAGGAACCGCCGCGACACGGCGCTACTCAGCATCGCCCGCTCGGTCACGTCTGCCGGCACCGGGTCCCACGTCCCCGCATACCGGCGTATCGACGCCCTGCCGGCGACCGCGGCCAGCGTATGCGCGTCCAGCGGGTCGGTGCCGCCGCTCATTGGAGGCTCGCCAGCGGGACTTCGCCCTCGGCGCTTGGCATCGGGTGCCGTGGCAGGTCAACGTTCCGTCCACCGAGCGTCACCTGGCTGTCGATACTGTCGCCGCGCCACGCGGGCCGCGCAACGTGATGGCGCCGCTTCGGGCCACACAGCAACGGCGTGAGTAGGACACGCGCCCGCTACGGGCGCGCTGACAAGGGAGGCCCCCGCGAGGCGACGGACGAGCGTTCACTCAGTGGCTCGGGCGAGCATCGCTGAGACGAGCCGCGGGACAACGGCGCCCTGCGCTCGTGAGGAACCTACGCGCGGCGGGCACGCTGATACAGCACGTTGAGGAGGGCCTCGTAGCCGCGCAAGTCGGTTTCGATCATGGCCTGCGCGGCGCTCCCGCTGACGTTGGCCACGGCAAAGCTCAGGCCCTTTAGGTTGCGCGCGGGATCGACCCCGGGAATCGTCCTCGGATAGCCGCAGGTGCGGAAGATGGGTGCGGAGCCAGCGTCATCAGCCGTGTGCGCGCCGCGGGGGCACGACCAGTCGAGCTCGGCCCGGATCACGCCCTGGACGCCGAGCGAGCCGGGCAGCCAGTCGATGCCGTCGTCGGAGCCCGCAGCGACAACGATGGTCCCCGCCGCATGCGCCCGACCCACGGCTTCGGCCAGCTTCGCTTCGTGAGCGCGGTCGGCGGTGCCGAGGCTCAGGTTGACCAGCGGCAGTCCGTGCCCCGCGGCCCAGTCGATGGCTGCGACGAGCGTCGCGACCGGAGCGTCTAACTGTCGATCAAAGACCCTCAGCGGACAGATCTGGACGCCGGGCGCGAGGTCCTGGATCGCGGCGGCGACCGCGGTGCCGTGGCCGAGGCGATCCACGCAATCCGGGTTGGGGTCTGCACGCCCGTTGTGATCGAAAGCGGCGCCGGCCGCAACGGCGCGGATGTGCGGGTGGTCCGCATGAACGCCGCTGTCGATCACCCCGACGACGAGCGCCGCGCTCACGGGACCGGTGCCGTCTCCGCCTCTGCGCGCGGTGTGGCCTCCAGCCGCGGGGAGGTCTGGAAGAGGCGCGCGAAGTAGCCGCCCTGCGCCAGCAGTTCGTCGGGCGGGCCGATCTCCGCGACGCGCGCTCCGTCGAGGGCGACGACGCGGTCGGCGCGCCGGGCGAGCTCCAGCCGGTGGGTGATGACGACCGTCGTGCGCGCGCGCATCAGCGCCTCGTAGCCGCCGACGACGCGCCGCTCGGTGGCCGGATCGAGCGCGGCCGTCGCCTCGTCGAGGACCAGCACGCGGGGATCGGCAAGGAACGCGCGGGCGATGGCTACGCGCTGCCGCTCGCCGGCCGAGAGCGTGGCGCCACGTTCGCCGACGACCGTGCCGGTGCCTTCCGGCAGCCCGCGGACGAGATCCTCGAGGCCGGCCGCCTGCACCGCCGCCGCGACCTCGTCGTCGCTCGCATCGGGCCGCCCGTAGCGCACGTTCTCCCGCAGGGAGGTGTGGAAGAGGAACGGCGCCTGGTCGACGAGCGCCACGTGCCGGCGGACGAATGCCAGGGGCAGCGTCCGGAGGTCCCGCCCGTCGAGGCGGACCGTTCCGCGGTCGGGATCGAGCAGCCGGAGCAGCAGGTCGGCCACGGTCGACTTGCCGGCCCCGCTCCGGCCGACGATGGCCACCGTCTCGCCCGGCGCGATCGCGAACGATACCTGCTCCAGGACCGGGGCGCCGCGATCGAACGAGAAGCTCACGTCGTCGAAGGTCACCGCTCCCCGGCCGACCTCGGGCGCCGCGGCAGCCGGATCGTCGACGACCTCGACCGGCGCGTCGGCGATTTCGTGCACCCGCGCCAGCGACACCTTTGCGGTGGCGAGGCTGGCGTAGAGACCCATCAGCGCCTGCACCGGGCCCATCAGGCGCATCTGGTAGGTCATGAACGCGCCGATCGTCCCCAGGCTCAGCGTGCCCTCCAGGAAGCGGAAGCCGCCGTAGAGGAAGACCACGCCCATCCCGGCGGACAGGATGACGCCGGGCAGCCCGCCGGCCAGATAGGTCACGCGCTGCATCGCCATCAGGGCGCCGATGAACGACCGGTTGCGATCCCGGAACCGCGTGGCCTCGCGCGCCTGTGCATTGGACGTGACGACCAGGCGCATCGCCGACAGCGTCTCGATCAGGAAGCTCCCGATGTCCGCGCTCCGCTGCCGGAACACGGCGACCCGGCCCTCGAGCCGGCGGCGGTAGAGGACGAGCGCCCAGATGCTCAGCGGGAGCACCGCGAGGCCCGCCAGGAAGAGGCGGACGTCGAGCCAGATCATCATCCCGGCCGCGCCGGCCAGGAACAGGAGGTTGCCGATCCAGGCCAGGGCGGCTTCCGCGGCCACGCGCTGGATCTCGCCGATGTCGTTGTTGAGGCGCGACACGATGTCGCCCATCCGGGTGCGGGCGTAGAAGCGGGGCGACAGCCGCTGCAGGTGGCGGTACAGGTCGAGCCGCATGTCGAACAGGATCTCCGCCGACACCAGTGTGTAGCGCAGCCCGCTGGCGACGTTGAGGAGGAAGCCGAGAGCGGTCAGGCCGACGAACGCGGCGACGATGCGCAGCAGCAACGCGCGGTCGCCGGCCAGCAGCGCGTCGTCGATGAGGGCGCGGGAGAGGAGCGGAACGAGGAGGGCGGTGCAGGTGCTCGTCAGGCTGAGGGCGACCACCGGCGCGAGACGCCGCCAGTACGGCGCGACGTAGGCCAGCGCGCGGCGGAACTGCGGGTCCAGGAGCCGGTGGCCAAGCCGCTTTAGCACCGGCTCCCTCGCATACCGGTGTGGGCGGGCCTCAGGGCGCCGGCGGCATCACGATCAGCCCCGACGTCATGTCGCCGTCGAGCGTCAGCGTGTGGAGGTGGTCGAACGAGTCGGCGTCGTAGTAGTCGATGGTGTTCCCGGCGGACGAGATGTACAGCACCTCGCCGTTCGTGCTCACGTCGAGCGCCATCCGTGGCCGGCCCTCGATGGGGCGGCGGGAGCCGATGCGGCGTTCGTCGAGGTGGAACGTCCAGAACTCGTAGTGGTCGATGCTGCTCGACAGCCCGTAGGCCATCCGGCGTCCCGGTGCCAGCGCGAACTGGATCGGCCGCGCGGGACCGAGCGTGTAGAAGTCGACCACCTCGCGGTTCGGGAGGTCGATGCGGGCCACGCCCATCAGCTCGCGATCCTGCGCGTCGTCGTGCACCGTGAACAGGTTGGTGAAGAAGCCGGGCTCCTCGTATAACAGGTCGTCGTCGAAGCTGAACTGCATCCGGCCCATGCCGGGCTCGATCGGCTCGCGGAGCGACCAGCGGTCGACCTCGTCGAACGTGTCGGCCTCGAGGATCAGGATGTCCTCGCGGTCGAAGAAGTAGAGGTACTCCCCGTCGGGCGAGAAGAGCATACGCGAGCCGAACGAAGCCGCGCCGGTGGGCCAGGGCAACTCGCGCAGCACCTCGTGCGTAGCGAGGTCGACCTCCAGCAGCCGGTACGGCTCCACCTCGTAGCGGTCGATCAGCTTGACCGCGGCGTCGACGTGGAGGATGGCGGTCGCGCCATCGGGCGCGACGCGGAACGAGCGGATGCGCACCTTCCGGTTGCCCTCGCTGAGGGTGAACGAGTCGGTGACCTCCCGCGCGGCCACGTCGACCGTGGTCATGTGCTCGAAGGTCGTGTCGACGAAGTGGAACCGGCTCCGATCCGCGGAGGCGACCAACGCGCGCGGCGGGCCGTGCGGCACCGCGATCTCGTCCACGACGCTCGCGGTGGCCTCGTCGATCACGAAGATGCGGCTCGGAAACGCGGCGAGGTAGAGCGTGCCGTCGCCCGCGGAGATCTCCGGGGCGCCCGACCCTGCCGCCGCACCGCGCTCCCCGGCGGGCTGCGCCGCTGCCGGCGCCGTGAACGCCAGCGCAGCGGCCAACAGGACGAAAGGCGCGCGCCGCACCCGGCGTGCAGGGCGCGCTGCCCGGGGGGCGGGCCGCCGTCCGCTCGGGGGCGCGAGCTGTCGTCCGCTACGGGAATATGAGGTCAACCTTCCGCCAGTCCTTCTGCGCCGCCGCGCACTTGCTGGTCCAATCCGGCGCATGATTCAACTGGTCCGGCACCTGCGCCGGCCAGAAACACCCGAGGTGGCAGTCGAAGAGGTCGCGCTCGACCGGCTGGCACAGTCCCGCCGTGCCGCCGTTGGCGTCGACCTCCCACCCCGGATAGAACACGAAGCTGCAGCCCATCGGGATGTGCGGGCCCTCCGCCTTGGGCGGGGCGGCCGGGCCGTCCTGCAGCGCCACCACGCGGCCGTCGGCCTGCGCGGCGCGCCGCCGGGCCTCGGCCGCCTCGTGCGCGATGCGGGCCGCCTTCTGGTTAACGGGCCTCAGATGCGTCATCGTTCACCTCGGTCGCCGGAGGGGCCGGCGGGTCGAACTGTCGCAGGAACGCCGGGTTCCGCTCAGCGATCTCGCCGTAGATCTCCAGGCAGGATTCCGTCCAGCCGCGGATCCACTCGCAGTAGTGGAGGTTCGCCGCCTCGGTGGTGCCGTAGCGCGTATGCGCCTCGTGGTAGCAGCCGCCGGCGCAGAGCGGCCGCGCCCAGCACGTCCGGCAGTCGGTCTTGCGGTCGATGTGGTGGGCGTCGAGGAACGCCTCCTGCATCGCGCCGTCCACGCCTTCCCGAACCGTGCCCAGCTTGTGGTCGTCGGAGCCGGCGAAGCGGTGGCAGAGCGCCACGTCCCCGTTGGTCGCCACCCCCATCAGCCCCAGTCCCGCACCGCACGGGAGCGCCTTGCTGGCCCCCTTGTGCAGCTCCTCGATGGTGTCGCGCACGTTGCTGAAGCCGTGCCGCCGTCCTTCGAGCGCGGCTTCGAGGAACTCCTGCCCCAGAGCGCGGAACTGCGACAGCATCGACTCGAAGCCGGTCTCGCCGATCGCGTGGGCGCGCCCCGGGGAGGTGGTGACGGGGGCGAAGCCGACCTCCCAGAAGCCGATCTCGTCGGTCAGGTGGCGGTAGATGCGCGTGATGTCGAGCACGTCGGAGGTCAGCGTCACGCGGGCCCCGATGGGGCGCGAGCGGTGCCGCTTGAGCAGCTCGCGCACCTTGGGGGCCACCACGTCGTAGCTCCCGCGGCCGTCGTGAAACACGCGGAACTTGTCCTGCATCTCCTTCGGCCCGTCGATGGAGATGGTCACGCCGACGTCGTTGTCGGCCAGGAACTCGATGACCTCGGGGCGCAGCAGCGTCCCGTTGGTGGTCAGGCTGAACTCGACGCGCTTGCCGGCTTCCGCGGCGCGGGCGCGTGCGTAGGGAATCGTCTTCTCCAGCACCGCGAAGTTCAGCAGCGTCTCGCCGCCGAAGAACGTCAGCCGCACCACCGGGCTGTTGCCGGAGCGCTCGATCATGAAGTCGACGCTCTCGCGCGCCGTCTCCTCGCTCATCAGCTTCGGCATCCCGCCCGCGGTCGGCTCGGTGATCTTGTCCTCGCCGTACTCGTAGCAGTACGCGCAACTCAGGTTGCAGCGGTTGGTGACGTTGACGACCAGCGTGGAGAGCGGAATCGGCGTCAGCGGAATGATGTTGGGGGCGGGCGCCGGTGGCGGCTCCGCCGCCCGGGCGGTGTCGACCGGCAGGATCGCACGCGCGCCGGCCAGCTCGGAGAGCGTCGCCTCGACCTCAGCCCGCTCGAAGCGGCCCGCGAGGCGCGCCATGAGATCCGCGGGCGCCAGTTGCTGCCCGCGCAGCGTGTCGACCACCGCGGCCGACGTGTCGTCGAGCGCGAACACCGCGGCGCTCGGCACCAGGTAGAGAAAGTGCCGGCCCGCCGCCTCGAACGGGTGACATTCGCCGAGCGCGATTTCGGTCATGGGCCCTCGGCTCCGCGGCGCAGGTAGACCGGCACCGACACTACCAGGTGCGTGCGGGCCCGCAACGGAGGCTCCAGCGCCACCCCCGCGGGGCCGCTGCTCACCGTCGCCACCACCCACACGTCGCCGACGTTGTTCCGTTCGCCGCTCCGCTCCGGATTCGGGCCGTCGAGGGCCGGCTCGAAGAAGCCCTGCCCGTCGATGGTGCCGACGAACTCGGTGTCGTCGTCGCCGAAGGTGACGGCGTACTCCGCGAGGCTCCACGCGGCGTCCACGATGCCGAGGTCGAGGTCGTCGTCGGTCTCTGCCTCGCCGTCCGGGCCGTCGTGCCAGGCGCGGGCCTCGAAGCGCTCGTACTGCTTCGGGATCGCCCCACCCCCGACGCGCGCGAGGCCGGTCCGGGGCGTCACCGCAATCCGGTGCACCTCGTCGAACACCACGACGGCATCCGGCAGGGCGGCGTCGCCGATGAAGAGGTCCCGAGGCCCGACGCGCGCGTCGGGCGACACCCGCACGCGGAGGGTCGCCTGACCGGCCGACGCGTCGCTGACGGCGGTCACCGCCAGGCCCGCCCCGAGGTCCACCGACGCCGCCTCGAGCGCGTCCGGCAGGTTGGCGCCGAAGATCTGCAGCGTCACCTCGCCGGCCGTGGTCGGGACCGCCGCCGGCCAGACGCCCGTGAGCGCGGGTTGCGCGCCGGCGCGGTGCAGCGTCACGTCGATGCCCAGCTCGTCGTAGACGCCGGTGAACCAGCGCCCGGTCATCGACTCGCGGTCCCGCGACACGCTCAGCACTTCCCGCAACGCGGGCTGATCCGAGCTCGAGCTGGTGGTGCTTCCGCGCCACTGGAAGCCGGTGAACACCCGCGCCCGTCCGGACCGGGTGACGACCTCGTCGCGCGCCGGATACGTGTAGCGCGCCGTCGTTCGGAACTGGTCCGGTTCGTCCGGGTTCGCGGTCACGACCACCTCGCCGTAGACCGGACCCTGGCCGCGCTCGCGGCCGACCAGCGCCCACGTGCCGTCCAGCCGGGGGGCGGTGCGCATGTTGGCCGACCAGCGCGTCCACTCCGGCGTGTCGAGCGGGAACACCTCGGCCAGATGCGCCACCGCGCGCTCGACGGCGGACGGCCCGTCGTCTCCGTCGGACTCGTCCGATTCGATGCGGCGCATGAACGACTGGAAGTCGGTGAAGGGGTAGAGGGCGCGGTGCATCGCCGTCAGCAGGTCCCACTCCTCCCGCGTCCGCCGCTGGTTCAGCACCCGGCCCATCGAGTGGCAGCGGTTGCAGGTGATCTGCGTCTCCGGGTCGGCCGCGTAGTAGTAGTCGAGGTTGTCGCGGCGCTCCGTATGGAACGCGCCCTCCACGGCCTCCTCCGGGGCGAGGCCGTGGTGCGTGGCGAGGTAGGCGACCGCCTCGCGCGCGTCCTCCGGCTCGATCTGCAGGTCGTTCAAGAGCACCATGCGTCGCACGGTCTGCTGCCAGCCCTCGGGGGTCGTCCGCTGGTACGAGATGCGGCTCATCCGCCGCTCCTCGTCGGCGCGGTGGCAGTCCCCGCAGACGCGGTGCACGAGATCGCTCGTGACCGGGATGCCGCCTTCCGGCAGGGGGGCCGCGTCGGGAGCCTGTTGCGCCGCCTGGGCCGAGGCGGCTGCGCTCGCCAGCAACGCTGCCGCGACGGCCCACGCCACCATCGGACGGGGGCGCCGCGGCACCGTGTTGGAACCGGTCCGGGCGTGTATCCGCATGTCTTGGCTCAGGTTGTACCACACAATCGCGAGGCGGTCGACCGGCGGCCCGCCGCGGGCGACCGGATCCGCAGCGCACCCCGGCCCGTTCTTGCGTCACCGCGAAACGTCGTTCCGGAGCAGCCCCTTGCCCAACAGCACCGACAGTGCTCCGAGGAAGTCGCCGAGATCCACCGGCTGGCGGGACTGCTGGAAGGCCGCGTAGAGGTCCGGGACCTGCGTGTGCCGCTCGGCCATCGCGAGGAGCGCGGGCAGATCGATGCCGCGGAGGTGCCGGATGGCTACCGGACCGAGCTTGCCGGCATCGAACGACAGGCTGGGAGCGGCGACGATCTCACGTCCTTCCACCGCCGGAACGGTCGTCGTGCCGACCGCCGAGGTCGGCCGCAGCCGGATGGACGGTGCTTGCCGGAGCGCCTCGAACGCCGCCCGCACCGCAGGGTCGACACGGAGGGCGGCAACCACGTCGTCTCCGCCCGCGGCGTCCGCGGTCGCGCCCTCGCCGATGGGATCCGAACCGGCGGGTTCCGACCGGTCGCTCCAGAAGGGGTGCAGCTCGCGGCGCGAGACCTGCGCGAAGAACGCCGCGGTCTGGCGGCGGTAGCTCTCCCAGACCTGCCGTTCCCGCTGGGCGAAGAAGCGCTGCGCCAGCGCCGCGCGCTCCGGATGCCGGAGGCAGGTGTTGGTGACGATCGCGGCCAGCCACGCCGACGCCATCGCCTTCTTGACGCCGAACGACGAGAGCGGATCGATGAACGTGGCGGCGTCGCCGACCAGGAGAAAGCCCGGGCCCCCGAAGCGCCGCGCCCCGTACTGCGAGGCGTCGCACGCCCAGGGCGCAGCCTCGAGGGCCGCCCCGCGGGCGAGTCGGGTGAGGTGGGTCGTCTTGCCGAGCTCGGCGAGGTAGCGCGCCCGGAGCGAATCGGCGCGGTCGGAGTGCGTCGTGCGCGGGTCGACCATCACCGTCACGTAGCGGCGATGCGGAGACACCGGTACCGACCACGCCCAGCCGTCGGCGTACGCCTCGACGACCGTCTGCCCGTCGTCGCTCGGGGCAGCGCCGCCGGCATCGCCGGGCCCGCAATCGGGGAGCGGCCACGGATCGTCGCGCCGCCAGACCCCCACGAGCGCCAGCGTCGTCTCCCCGGCCTGCACGCGCGTCCGGTGGCGGCGCGCGACGACGCCGGCCCGCCCCGAACAGTCGAGCACGAAGCGGGCTCGCGCCGTGACCATGCGACCCCGTTCGTCCCGCCCCGCGAACGCCGCCGTGCCCGCCGGATCGTCCGAGGCGGCCGCTCCGACCGTCGTCGCCGCCGCCACCGCTGCCGGGCTTCCCGCTGGCGGGCCCTCCATCGCCGTGCCGCCGGCCCCCGCGGTCTCCCGGTCCCCCGGCAGTGCCACGGCGCGCACCGTCACCCCGGTCCGGACCACGGCTCCGGCACGCCGCGCCTCGGCCCGCAGGACGCGATCGAAGTCGCGCCGCAGCACCTGGAGCCCGCGCCCACCACTTCCGAACGTCGCAGCCCGTGGCCGCACGCCTTCCCAGCAGACGGTGTTGCCGCCCGCCGTCAGGAACCCGGCCGCGTCGATCGCTTCCCGGACGCCGACCGCCTCGAACACCTTGCCGCAGCTCGGCGGCAGCGACTCGGCGAGCGTCGGCCCGCCCGCTTCGGGCTTGGCAAGCAGGAGCACGGAGTGGCCCCAGGCTGCGAGTAGGCGCGCCGCCGACGCGCCTGCCGGCCCGCCGCCGACCACGGCAACGTCGACCGGCGAATCCGGCTCACGGTCCCGCCACGCTTCACGGGCCGCCGTTTCCTTCAACTCGCACCTGCCCTGCGGCTCGTCATCCGGCGTCCACGGGTGCACGGCCGATGGAGACGGGCCGATACGAGGAGCACGCACCGATACGAGTGGCGGCGCAGAACATCGAGGAGTACGCGCCGATACGAGTGGCGACGGAGAACATTGATGACGCTCACCCGGAAGCAGCTCGACCTGTGCACGCAGAACCGCTGGGACTTCTCGGCGCTCCGCGCCGTCTTCCTCAACTGCACGCTCAAGCGCTCGCCGGAGATGTCGCACACCCAGGGTCTGATCGACATCTCCGCCGCCATCATGGAGGCGAACGGCGTCTCCACCGAGGTAATCCGTCCGGTCGACCACGACCTCGCGCACGGCGTCTGGCCGGACATGACCGAGCACGGCTGGGATCGCGACGACTGGCCCGGCATCCTGGAGAAGGTGATGGCCGCCGACATCCTGATCGTGTCGTCGCCGATCTGGCTGGGCGAGAAGTCGTCGGTCTGCACGCAGGTCATCGAGCGCCTCTACGCGGCCTCGCACCTCCTCAACGACGCCGGCCAGTACGCGTACTACGGGCGCGCCGCCGGGTGCCTCGTCACGGGCAACGAGGACGGCGCCAAGCACTGCGCCATGAACATTCTGTACTCGCTGCAGCACCTGGGCTACGTCATTCCGCCGCAGGCGGACGCAGCGTGGCTGGGCGAGGCGGGTCCGGGGCCCTCGTACCTCGACGAGGGCTCGGGCGGGCCGCAGAACGACTTCACCAACCGCAACACCACCTTCATGACCTGGAACCTGCTGCACCTTGCGCGGCTCCTGAAGGACGCGGGCGGCATCCCCGCCCACGGCAACCAGCGTTCCGCCTGGGACGCGGGCTGCCGCTTCGACTTCCCCAACCCCGACTACCGCTGACATCCTCTGGCGGACCCGTGCTCGCCGGCGCCGGAGCACCACCGAGCCGACGAGGCGGTCGATCGCCGGGGGCGCCCGGGGCGACGCAGGTCCGACGGCGCGGCCGCCGAGAGCGGCACCGTCGCACGCTATCTGGAGGGCGGACGAGGCAGGGAGTCCAAGGGGGGAACGGGCCCTGGAACCGGGCTCGTCAGTCGCCGCGCCGCTGAACCAACGCTGTCAGCACGGTCTGCACCGTCGATTCGAGTGTATCCATCCGGCCCGTCAAGCGGTCGATCTGACTCGAAAGCCGCGCCTCGACGCGCGTCGTCTGCCAAGCGTTGAAGAGTACCCCCGCCGCGGCGAGGAACGAAGCGACCGCCGTGAGCACTGCCAGCGTGTCCATCCGTTCCAGCCTATCTCAATGCCGGAACCACGGCGCGCGGGCGGCCGCCGCCAGTCCCTGCCGCGGTCGCGCAAGCTCGCAGCGGGTTCGCGCAGAATCCAGCGTTCCATGCCGGATCGCGGGACCGCTTCCGCGGATGCCTGGATTCTGATTCAATAGGGCGGTTCGCCGCTCGCGCTGAACCCGTCACGACGGGACACCGATGACCTGCCTCCTTCGCGCCGCGCCTGTCGTCGCTGCGTTTCTGCTCGCGCCGGCGGCGGCCGGCGCGCAGTCCGCGCCGGCGCGCACCGCCTGGGGGGCGCCGGATCTGCAGGGCGTCTGGAACCACGGGACGGCGACGCCGCTGGAGCGTCCCGAGCGGCACGCGGGGCGGGAGCGGTTGACCGCGGCCGAGATTACCGAGGTCAACGCGGCCCAGCGGTCGGCCGAAGGGGTCGGGGCACGGCGCGTCGTCTGGTGGGAGCGCGGCCTGTCCGACGGACGCACCTCGATGATCGTCGATCCGCCCGACGGGCGCATGCCGCTGACGCCCGAGGCGGCGGCGGAGCTCCGAGCCCGCCCGCCGGCGGGGGCGGCGGGGCCGGAGGACCGCAACCTCGGCGAACGCTGCATCTCGAGCGGCGTGCCGCGGCTCGGCGGCCCCTACAGCCAGAACGTTCACATCGCACAGACGCCCGACCACGTGCTGCTGCTGCACGAGATGATCCACGAGTCCCGCATCGCCCCTCGCGACGGCCGGCCGCACCTGCCGGAGTCCGTCCGGCAGTGGCTGGGCGACGCCCGCGGCTGGTGGGAGGGGGACACGCTGGTGGTCGAGACCACCAACATC
>MKWU01001239.1_pt1 | contig 45652 bp, 45 predicted proteins | sample 809101 | NCBI WGS metagenome assembly MKWU01 (sample SAMN05860141, study PRJNA318959) | sponge metagenome | host: Aplysina aerophoba | place: Slovenia: Piran, Adriatic Sea, Gulf of Piran | collected 2013-05-07 | reverse complement strand
GCTGCTTCGCCTTCCGGTTCACCAGAAGGCTCGCGGCATCCAGGACAACCGTCTCGAGGGCCATGGCGCCGTCGAGCCAGCGTGCCAGCCAAAAGCCTTCATAGCCCGCCTCGTAGCAGTTCAGAACACGTACCTCTCGCTCGAGAACCCGCTCGGCCTTGGCTCGATTCCGCTCGATCAAATCCTGCAGTGCATCGACGTTCGCGGCTTCGATCGTGTGCAAGCCGATCCGCTCGTTCACCGGGCTCTTGATCCCGACCACCCAGCTCGTCCCGCTGATCTCGATCGCAACGTACAGCGTGCAATTCTCCGCACCGGCCGGCGCGGCGGTTTCGTTCCTTGGAGGCATTCCGAATCTCCTGATGAGGGTTGGAAAGAGCGGCACCGTAGCGCCGGTCTCCCGACTGGCCCTCATAGGATCTCTCGGTGATCTTCGGCCGGTTCTTCGACAGGAATGCCCAGTCGGCGTAGCCGATGTTGCTCGCCGGGCCGTTCAATTCGAGCGTCCGTTTCGACGCCGCAACGTCCTTGTGAGCGGCGGGCGAGCGCAGGATGCTGTCGATCTTGCTCTGGAACTCCTTGGACAGGCTCAAATTGACATACACCTCGGCCAGTTCGCGGTTCTTTGCGTTGACCGGCATGTTCATGCCGACGATCTCGCCATGTTTCTGCTCGGCGAGATCGGTCGACGGCGCGATCGGCGCGCCCTTGTCGATCAGCGGGTTGATGAAGATGCCGTAGAACGGCACCACCGGAACCTGGCCGCTCTGCAGCGACTGGATTGCCTGCGGCGCGCCGGTATAGGCGATCGCGCCGTTGGCCTTCAGCTTCTTCATATGCTCGATGCCGGCCTGCCACTCATACTGCGCTTCCTTCAGCGGCTTGCCGGTCGCGACCTGGGCTGACGAGGTCACCATGCGCACGCCACTGTTCCAGGTGACCGGCGGAATCATGACCTGGTCCTTCAGATCGGGCTTCCAGAGGTCGGCCCAGGCGCCGGGCGTCTTCTTGATGCGGTCGGTGTTGTAGAAGATCGTGTGCGTCGCATCGACGACACCGGCGGAATAGTAGTCGGCGAGGTTGAACGCCGGGCGCACGAACGCGAAGTTCGGAATGTTCTTCGCATTGTGCTGGCGGATCAGGCCGCGCTCCTTGGCCAGGAACACGCCCGCTTCGGAAAACTGCATCAGGTCCGGCGGACTGGCCTTCTGGGTCCGCAGCATGACGAGCATCCGGCTCGTCACAGACTGCTGGAGGTTGATCTTCGCGCCGGTCATCTTTTCGAACTGCGGATGAAGGTGATCGATCCACAGTTTGGCCAGCAGGCCCTGGTTGAGGACGACGTTGATCTCACCGGCAGCGCGCGCCGCGGAGGTTACCCAAGGTGCAGCAAGGGCTACGGCGCCCGCAGCGGTCGCTTTCCCCATAAAATCGCGCCGCGTCTGCCGCGGCCCGGAACACGATTGTGACTTCGCTCGAGTGTGACTCATGTCGGTAAACATCCCTCCTCTGGTAGAGTGGGGCAGCATAGAATCACCGGCTGCCGCCACCGCATATATTCCGACAAATCGATATCCTGATTGGCTTGAACTGTCAGCTTCGCAGCATGGCCGGGAAATACCGGGTGGATTGGGTTCCTGAGCCTGCGCATGCCCAAAGTACCGGGCAGGAGTCCTTCTGCCAAGCATCCGATAGCCGGCAGGATTTCGAAACCCCTGCCGGATGGGACGTCCGCCCGCTTCCGCCACCGGAACCGTAGCTCCGGTGACTGTTCGGCGAGATACAAGGAGGCCCGTCGCCGACCTCCTACACCCGTATTTCAGGCTCAGCCGGAAGCCCTCCGCTCCCTCCGGCCGGTCGGGATGGCGGAGAAGGGTGGGCGCAGATGTCAGGGAATGTCATGATTTGTCATGCCGGACGTCACTACCGGTCCGCCTCAGACAGAATGGCATTTTCCGCGCCTCAAACAAAATGGAGCGGGCGGTCTATTCTGCAGGCCGCAAACCCCGGTCCGGTTCCGCCGCCGCGAACGCGTGCGGCCGGCACAAACGGAGCAATATCGAGCCTAATGTTCTTATATTGTTCTTTCTCCGGCCTATCAAGCCGAAACGCCGTTCCGACTCACCGCCTGCCCGATGCGCGGCACTGCGCCTAGCGGGAAGCCCGGAGAGCGCACGGGCGCCAACGGCCGGCCGTGGCCGTCGGTCAGCGAGGCGCTGGCGGTCTGGGCGCGGGTCGCGCTGCTCAGCTTCGGCGGACCGGCCGGGCAGATCGCCGTGATGCACCGCATCCTGGTCGAGGAGAAGCGCTGGCTCGGCGAAGCGCGCTTTCTGCACGCGCTCAACTTCTGCATGCTGCTGCCCGGCCCGGAGGCCCAGCAGCTCGCGACCTATACCGGGTGGCTGATGCACGGCATCCGCGGCGGCTTCATCGCCGGGCTATTGTTCGTCCTGCCCGGCGCCCTCTCCATCATGGCATTGAGCGTCGTCTACGCGCTCTACGGCAATGTCGGGGCGGTGGCAGCGCTGTTCTTCGGGCTCAAGGCCGCTGTGCTCGCCATCGTCGTCCAGGCGGTGTTCCGGATCGGCAGCCGGGCCTTGCGCAACCGGGCGATGATGGCGCTGGCCGCGGCCTCCTTCGTCGCGATTTTCTTTTTCGAAGCGCCCTTCCCGTTGATCGTGCTGGCGGCGGCGATCCTCGGCTATGCCGGCGGGCGCAGCGGTCTGGCGGCTTTCGCGCCGGACGGCGGGCACCGCGCATTGGGTAGCGAGGCGGTCGCCGACACGACGACGATCCTGGGCGAGGAAGCGCCCGCCCGCGACCGGCCGCACCGGCAACGGCTGTTCCTGACATCCGCCCTGCTGCTGATCGCGTGGCTGGCGCCGGTCGCGGCGCTGTGGGCGGTGCCCGGCGGCGGGCACGTCTTCACTGAGATCGCCGTCTTCTTCAGCAAGATGGCGGTGGTCACATTCGGCGGCGCCTATGCCGTGCTGGCCTGGGTCGCCCAGGCCGGGGTCGAGACCTATGGCTGGCTGCAGCCCGGCGAGATGCTGGACGGGCTGGGCATGGCGGAGACGACACCGGGCCCGCTGATCATGGTGACCCAGTTCGTCGGCTTCATGGCGGCGTTCCGCGAGCCCGGCCTGCTGGCGGCCCTGCCCGCGGGCGTGCTGGGCGGCACGCTGACGACCTGGGTGACCTTCGCGCCCTGCTTCCTGTGGATCTTCCTCGGCGCGCCCTTCGTCGAGCGCCTGCGCGAGAACAGGGCGCTCTCGGCAGCGCTCGCCGCGATCACCGCCGCCGTGGTCGGCGTTGTGCTCAACCTCGCGCTCTGGTTTGCGCTCCACACGATATTCGGCGCGGTCGGCCGGTTCGAGGGCTGGGGCCTGTCGGTCGCCGTACCGGAGGCCGGGACGCTCAACCCCTGGGCGCTCGGCCTCGCGGCGGCGGCGCTGGTCGCAGCCTTCGGCTTCCGCATCGGCGCGGTGCCGCTGCTGGCGGGCGCAGCGGCGATTGGTCTGGCGCTGGGGGCCGCCGGGGCGGTGTAGGCCAAGGCGGCTACATGCCGCTCCTCTATCCTCTCCGTCATTCCGACCGGAGCGGACGCCAGTCCGCGAAGTGGAGGAATCTCGTCGCCGGTTTCCGGGTTTTGCAATTCCAAGAGCGAGCCGAGATCCCTCCGCTCCCTTCGGTCGGTCGGGATGACGGTCGAGGGACGGTCGATCCGGATGACCGTTGAGGGGCGGGCGGTCGGGATGACCGTTGAGGGGCGGGCGGTCGGGATGACGCCGGGGGAATGGCTGGTGTCCCCGCTATCTCACTCCCCCGGTTTCTCGAATTCGCGGGCGCAGTCGCGGGTGATCCGGCGCAGGGCGGTGTGGACGGGCTTGCCGAGCGTGAGGCGCAATGCGCGGGCGGCCTCCATGTCGCCGGCGGCAACCAGGGCGAACACCTTCGTCACCTTCGGCTTGTCGCCGCCAGGGATTTCGGCTTCGTCCGCAACGGTGTCGGCGACGCATTTGCAGATCGGCGTGCGGTTCTTCACCAGCGCTGCGGGCGTTTCCTGGCCGCGCGCCTGGCGCTTGGCGAGGCTGTCGGCGCAGGCGGCGGCAAGCTCCTGCTTCGCGCCGTCCGAGAAGGCCGTCAGCGCCAGAAAACAGACCGGAAGGACAAGGAGGCGTCGAAGCATGGCAGGCATTTCCGGGTTGAACTTCGAAGGTTCCGGCGCCGGGCACGGAAAATCCCGCGTCCGGACCGGCGTTGCATTGTGAAGGACGCATGTCCCGCCCGCGCGCGTATGCACCCGCGCGGCTGGCCTTGACGGCGGAAAGACCCTAATATGCCCGGTGGAACGACGCCAGCGCAGACATTCGCGGCAGCATTGCCGGAATCGTCCCCGCCCCACCCGAAGATACGGTCATGGAACGGTCATTTGCAAAAGAAGTGCAGTCGCTGAAGAAGGGCGACGGCGAATTATTCGAAGGCGAGGGCATCCTCGCGGTCACCAAGGCGGCGCTGCAATCCGGTGTTTCCTATGTCGGCGGCTACCAGGGCTCGCCGGTGTCCCACCTGGTCGACGTGCTCAACGACGCCAAGGACATCATGGACGAATACGGCGTCCATCTGGAGATCTGCGCCAACGAGGCTGGGGCCGCCGCCATGCTCGGCGCGTCGATCCAGTATCCGATCCGCGGCCTCGTCACCTGGAAATCGACCGTGGGCACGAACGTCGCCTCGGACGCGCTCTCCAACCTCGGCTCGGTCGGCGTGGTCGGCGGCGCGGTGGTCATCCTCGGCGAGGATTATGGCGAGGGCGCCTCGATCATCCAGGAGCGCAGCCACGCCTATGCCCTGAAATCGACCCTGTGGCTGTTCGACCCGCGGCCGAACCTGACGTCCATCGTGAACATGACCGAAAAGGCCTTCGAGCTTTCCGAGGCCTCCAACCAGCCGGTCATGGTCCAGCTGCGCATCCTCGCCTGCCATGTCCAGGGCCGCTTCGAGGCCAGGGACAACCGGCACGGCCAATTCACCGGCAACCGCAAGCTCGAAAAGCCGAACTTCGACCTGATGAAGATCGCGCTGCCGCCGGGCACCTACGCCCAGGAAAAGACCAAGTGGGAAGAGCGCGTGCCGGCCGCCATCGACTTCATCCGCCGGGAAAAGCTGAACGAGGTCTTTGCCGGCGATCTGGAGGATATCGGCATCATCTGCCAGGGCGGCCTGTACAACACGGTTCAGCGCGCGCTGAACCACCTGGGCCTCGCCGACATCTACGGCAATTCCCGGGTGCCGATCTATTGCATGAACGTCACCTACCCGCTGGTGCCGGACGAAATCTCCGCCTTCTGCGCCGGCAAGAAGCATGTCCTGGTCGTGGAGGAAGGCCACCCGGCCTATATCGAGGACGATGTCAACGTCATCCTGCGCAAGGCCGACGTCCAGACCAAGGTGCACGGCAAGGGCCCTCTGCCCATGGCCGGCCAGTACACCTCGGACGTCGTCCAGACCGGCGTCTCGAAATGGATCGACGAGATCGGCCTGCCGGACACCAACCGCGAAGGAGCCGGCGCGCGGGTGAAATACATCGTCGGCCTCAAGACCAAGGCGACGAAATACCTCGGCAACCCGATCCCGCCGCGGCCGCCGACCTTCTGCACCGGCTGTCCGGAACGGCCGGTATTCAGCGCCATCAAGCTGATGGAGAAGGATATCGGCAAGACGCATATCAGCTGCGATATCGGTTGCCACACCTTCTCCGCCCTGCCGCCGTTCAACCTCGGCCAGACGGTGCTGGGTTACGGCCTCGGCCTCGCCAGCTCGACCGGCGTGGCGCCGAATTTCGACAAGCGGGTCATCTCGATCATGGGTGACGGCGGCTTTTGGCATAATGGCCTGAGCACCGGCGTCGCCAGTTCCGTCTTTAACAAGAACGATTCGATCCTGATCGTGATGAAGAACGGCTACACCTCGGCCACCGGCTGGCAGTGGGTGCCGTCGACGCCCAAGGAAGGCAATTTCGACCAGTCCCACATGTCGATCGAGGAGACGGTGCGCGCGCTCGGCGTCAAGTGGCAGCGCAAGGTCCGCACCTACAATGTCTCCAAGATGGTCAAGACCCTGAAAGAGGCGATGACCACGACCCAGAAGGGCCTGAAGGTCATCATCGCGGAAAGCGAGTGCATGCTCGCCAAGCAGCGCCGGGTGAAGGCCGAACGGACGAAGCGGATCCGCGAGGGCAAGCGCGCCGTGCGCCCGCGCTTCGGCATCGACGACGATGTCTGCACCGGCGATCACAGCTGCATCCGCCTGTCGGGCTGCCCGTCGCTCACCATCAAGGCGAACCCGGATCCGCTGCGCACCGACCCGATCGCCCATGTCAACACCGGCTGCGTCGGCTGCGGCCTGTGCGGCGAGATCGCCCACGCGGCGATCCTGTGCCCGTCCTTCTACAAGGCCGAGATCGTCTACAACGCCGGCGCGTTCGAGCGCTGGCTCGCCGGCGTGCGCCAACGCTTCATCGGCATGTTCTACAGCCCGGAGGAACTGCGCCTCGCCCCGCGCCAGGAAGGCGCGATGGAGCAGGAAGACGCGGCGAAGGCAGCCTGACCATGGCCAAGACGACCAAGAAGGCGTCCGCACCGGCCGAGGCGAAGGCGGCGACCAAAGCAGCGCCGAAACGCAAGGCGAGCCGCCGCAAGCCGGCGGAAGAGCGGCCCGTCACCGTCGTCATCGCGGCGATGGGCGGCGAAGGCGGCGGCGTGCTGACCGCCTGGCTGGTCAGCGCCGCGCGCGCTTCCGGCCTGCCGGTCCAGGCGACCTCGATTCCCGGCGTGGCGCAGCGCACCGGCGCGACGACCTACTATGTTGAGATCGTGCCGAAGCCCTATGCCGAGACCGGCGACATCGAGCCGGTGCTCGACCTGTATCCCGGCCCGGGCGACATCGACATGATGATCGCGACCGAGCTGATGGAAGTCGGCCGGGCCATGGAGAAGGGCTTCATCAGCCCGGAGAAGACCACGCTGATCGGCTCGACCCACCGGGTCTATACGCTCGCCGAAAAGATGGCGATGGGCGACGGCCGCTACGATGGCGACAAGATCATGGACGCCGCCAAGCAGATGGCGAAGCGGCACATCCTGTTCGATATCGAGCGCGCCGCCCAGGACGCCGGCACCATCGTCAATTCCGTATTGCTCGGCGCCATGGCCGGCTCCGGCGTGTTGCCGATCGAGCCCGACGTCTTCAAGGACGGCATCCGCGAATCGGGCAAGGCGGTCGAGTCCAACCTCGCCGGTTTCGATGTCGGTTTCGCCTACGCCACGGGCGATGTCGTCGAGTTGCAGACCAAGCTGGCGCCGCCGAAGGCCCCGGCGCCGCGGCCGCGCGACTCCATTGGCGAGCTGAAGGCGCGGATCGAGCGGGATTATCCGTCGGAAACCCACGCCGTCGTGCTCGAAGCCTGCGGCCGCTGCCTCGACTACCAGGACGCCGCCTACGCCCGGCTCTATCTCGACCGGCTGGACACGATCCGCGCGATCGACGAAGGCCGCGGCGACGGCGACTTCAAGATCGCCAACGAGGCGGCGCGCCATCTCGGCCTGCGCATGACTTTCGAGGACATCATGCGGGTCGCCCAGTTCAAGACCCGCCGCTCGCGCTTCGAGCGCATGCGCCGCGATGTGCAGGCCCAGGACGACCAGCTCGTCCGGACGACCGAGCATTTCAAGCCGGGCCCCTACGAGTTCGCCTCCGTGCTGCCGAAGGGCCTTGGCCGCCGGGTCGTCGCGTGGGCCGACAGCAATCCGGACAAGGCGCGCAAGTGGCATTTCGGGCTGCATATCCGCACCGACACCGTCTGGGGCTTCGCCCGGGTGCGCCTGCTCGCCGGGATGCGCCGCTTCCGCCGCCGCGGCTACCGCTATGCCGAAGAGCAGGAGCTGATCGAAAGCTGGCTCGACCTGGTCCGCCGGGCTGCGGCCATCGGCAAGCCCATGGCGCTGGAGACAATCGAATGCGCCCGGCTGATCAAGGGCTATTCGGAAACCCATAAGCGCGGCGTCGGCAACTACCGGCGCATCGCGAGCGAGATTATCGAGCCCACCCTGGCCGAAGGCGTCGACCGGGCCGGCGATATCGCCCAGGTCCGGGCCGCCGCGCTCGCCGATCCCGAAGGCGAGAGCCTGGGCGAAGCCATCGCCGCAATGACCGAGGCCCGCACCGGCCCGGCGGTGGCGGCGGAGTAGCGCTTCCATTGTCCGAATTACCGTGCGGCCGGGACGAATCCGGGACCGGCGAATTGGCCGCTTTCCTACCGGACGCCTGCCGCAGCGATAGCGGGAATTTCACGGCAGCCGGCCAACGCAAGAATATTAGCCAGCAAAATGAATCGAAAGGCATCGCATGAATAACGGACGGGACAAGGTCGCCCTGGTCGCCGGAGCCGGCGATTATCTGGGCAGTGCGATCATGCGGCGCTTCGCCAGGGAAGGCTTCCATGCCGTCGGCACCCGGCGGCGCGGCGATCTGGAGACCACGGTCAAGGCCATCGAGGCGGCCGGCGGCACGGCCACCGGCATCCACAACGATGCCCGGGACGAGGACCAGGTCGTCGGCCTGATCGAGCGGGTCGAGGCCGATATCGGGCCGATCGAGGTGTTCGTCTACAATATCGGCGGCAACGTGAAATTCTCGATCCTGGAGACGACGACGCGGGTCTATACCAAGGTCTGGGAGATGTGCGCGCTCGGCGGTTTTCTCACCGGCCGCGAGGTGGCGCGCCGGATGGTCGAGCGCGAACGCGGCACGATCATCTTCACCGGGGCCACGGCCAGCGTCAAAGCCAACGACGGCTACTGCGCCTTTGCCGGCGGCAAGCACGCCCTGCGGGCATTGGCGGGCTGCATGGCGCGCGAGCTGATGCCGAAGAACATTCATGTCGGCCATGTCGTCGTCGACGGCCCGATCGATACGCAATGGACCCGGGAGCGGTTCCCCGACCTGGTCGCCTCGCGGCCCTCCGACGGCCTGCTGCAGCCCGACGACATAGCGGAAAACTACTGGGCGCTGCATAGCCAGAAGCGCAGCTCCTGGACCTTCGAGATCGACGTTCGGCCGTGGGTCGAACCCTGGTAGATTGACGCCCGGACATAGCGGGCCGGCGGGAAGGCGACATTGCGCAATCGGACACTGGGACAGGTCCTGCCCAACGCCGCAGCGGCCTATGGCGACAAGCCGGCGCTGGCGTTCGGCGGCAGGTCGTTCAGCTTCAACGACCTCGATGCGATGTCCGCTTCGATCGCCAACGGCCTGGCGGCCCGCAACATCGTGGCGGGCGACCGCGTAACCCTCTACGCGCAAAATTGCTGGGAATGGATCGTCAGCTACTATGCGATCGCCAAGACCGGCGCCGTCATCAACCCCATCAGCGCCATGCTGACGCCGGATGAAGTCGCCTATGTGGTCGGGAACTGCGGCGCCAGGGCGATCGTCTCTTCGGCCGACAAGGCGGAAGCGCTGCTGGATATCAGGGCGAATACCGACCTCGAGGATGTCATCCTGTTCGGCGGCAGCGCCGCGACGGGAGCGGTCGCCTTCGAGGACCTGCTGCGCGATGGAAAAGCCGCCTTCGACATTGCACCTGTCGAGCCGGATGCGCTGTCGACGATCTGCTACACATCGGGCACGACCGGACATCCCAAAGGGGCGATGCAAAGCCACCGGAATGTGGTGATGAACTCGGCCCTGTCGTCGATCATGCACGGCCGCACCGGCGCCGACACGCTGGTTTCTGCCCTGCCCCTGCCCCACGCCTACGGCAATGTGGGGATGAACAGCACCATGCTCTACGGCATGACCATGGTCCTGCTGCCGCGGTTCGAGGAGACCGCGGTGCTGGCGGCGATCCAGGAATACCGGGCGACCATGTATGACGGCGTGCCGACCTCCTACATGATGATCCTTGCTCATCCGGACGCCGGGAAATTCGACACCGGATCGCTGAACCGCTGCACGACAGGCGGCCAGACGATGCCCGCCGCAAAGGCGCAGGAATTCGAAGAGCGCTTCGGCTGCCCCCTGCTGGAGCTTTGGGGCATGACGGAGCTGTCCGGCGTCGGCATCGCCAACTCGTGGTACGGCGAGAACCGGCACGGCTCGGTCGGCGTCACCCTGCCCTATATGGAAAGCCGGATCGCCGACGCCGAGGATGCGCAGACCACGCTCGACCGCAACGAGCCGGGCGAACTCATGGTGCGCGGCCCGCTCGTGATGCAGGGCTATTTCGGCAACGAAAAGGCGACCGCGGAGACCATCGAGCCCGACGGCTGGATGCACACGGGCGATATCGCGAAGATGGACGACGACGGCTATGTCTGGATGGTCGACCGCAAGAAGGACATGATTCTGACCGGCGGCTACAACGTCTATCCGGCCGAGATCGAACGGGTGCTGGCGCGGCACCCTGCGGTCGCCATGGCGGGCGTGGGTAAACTCGACCACGAGACCAAGGGCGAGATCGCCAAGGCATATATCGTGCTGAAACCGGGGACCGGCGCCGACACCGAGGAAATCCGCAGCTTCTGCAAGCAGCACCTGGCGGCCTACAAGGTGCCGCGCGCGGTGCAATTCGTCGACGCGCTGCCCATAACCAGCACCGGCAAGATCATGCGGCGCGAACTTGCCACACTCGATGTTTGAGTAACGACGGGAACTAGGGGATCCAGCCATGGACGGCATCTCTAAATTCCGCAGCCCGATTGCAGACCCGGTCGTCCTCGAGATGGCCAGGGAACGCGGCATGGACGAGGTGCCGCTGTTTGCCGACGGCCGGCGCAACATGCCCGCGCAAGCCTGGCGCGCGGCCTTCGAGCGATGGGCGGAGCTGGCGCCGGAGCGCGACGGGCCGGTCAATCCGGAGCGGACCGCCGTCGCAGACCCGGCGGAATTGACCCGGCTCATCAAGGACAAGGCGCAGGAGCTGGGCGCCGACGATGTCGGCGTCTGCGAGCTGACGCCGGTCATGATCAACGAGGGCTACAGCTTTCCGCACAAATACGTCATCTCGCTGCTGCTGGAGGAGAAGTACAAAGCCGTTCTCGGCGGCGCGCTCGCGGTCGAGATGGAGACCATCGACGTCTATGTGCGCTGCGCGGAGGTTTCGACCGAACTCGGCAAGTACATCCGCAGCATCGGCTATCCGGCCATGGCCGACCATAACGGCACCATGGATCTGCAGGCGATCCCGGCCATGGTGGCCGGCGGCCTCGGCGAATTGGGCAAGAACGGTTCGATGCTGCACCGCCGGTTCGGCGCCAGCTTCCGTCCCGGCTTCGTGCTCACCGACCTGCCCCTGGTCCCGGACGAACCCGATCTGTTCGGGGTCCAGGACTACTGCATGAATTGCCGGCTGTGCGAGAACAACTGCCCGCCGGCGGCGATTGCGGGCTCGGACGACTATGTGATGACCGACGGCTACAAGCGCTGGCTGATCGACATTCCGAAATGCTACGAGGCCAGCCGCCTGCGCGACGAGTATTGCCATATCTGCGTCGACGTCTGCCCTTATGTGCACAAGGAAAACGGCGATGCGGAGAAGCGCAGCCTCTACAAGCAGTTCATGGGCAAGCGCCGCAAGGCCGGCTGGCGCTCGCCCCAATGGTTCCTCGAGGACGAGGAAGAAATGCTGAGCGGCGGCGGGCGGCGCGAACCGCTCCCGACCCTGCGGTCCGAACCCCGCTCTCGGGCCTGACGGTTATCGGGAGGTTGGATATGTCGGCACGAACGATCGACCTGGGCACGGACGAACTGCTGTGCGCCATAGCCAATCACGTCGCGACGATCACGCTGAACCGGCCGGAGAAGCGCAACGCGCTGGGCGATACGCTGACGCCGGCGCTGCGCGAAGCGCTGCTCAGGGTGGAAGCCGATCCCGACGTGCGGGCCGTAATCGTCACCGGTGCGGGAACCGCCTTCTGCGCCGGCGGCGATGTCACCGGCCTGGGCCGGCCCTTCAACGAGGGAACGGCGGAGGCGCCGCGCCGCAGCGCCGACGACGCCATCCGCGGCTTGCAGCACAAGCAGGACACGTTGACCCTGCGGCTCTACCACCTCGCCAAGCCGACGATCGCCGTTCTGCCCGGCCCGGCGGCGGGCGCGGGCATGTCGATCGCGCTGGCCTGCGACATCCGCCTTGCCGCCGAACGCGCCTTCCTCGCGCCGGGCTTCGTCAATATCGGCCTGTCCGGCGACTACGGCGGAAGCTGGTTCCTCACCCGGCTGGTCGGGCCGGGCCGGGCCAAGGAAATCTACTTCACCGGCCGCCGGGTCCACGCCGCAGAGGCGCTCGCGCTCGGCGTCTTCAACGAGGTCGTGCCGGATGCGGAACTCGCCGCCCGGGCGCGCGAACTGGCCGGCGCCATCGCCGCCGGCCCGCCGGTCGCCCTGCGCTACATGAAAGAGAACTTCAATCGCGCCGGCGTCGCCGACCTCAAGACCTGCCTCGACATGGAGGCCGACCGCACGATCCGCTCGGCCCGGACCGAAGACCACCTCGAAGGGGTCGATGCCTTCATGGCGAAGCGCAAGCCGAATTTCGCGGGCCGGTAGCGGTTTCGCCGCAGGGCCGACCTGCGCTGCACGCCGACGGGAGCCGCGTTCGAACGACATTCGACAGGAGGGCAGCCGGAGGGCGGTCGTTTCGTGATCGAAAAATATCGGGAAATTCCCTCTTGCCATTCTCCGGTAATTCGATAATTATCGAAATATGAAAATAGCAACGGCCACCGACGCCTTCGCCGCGCTGTCGCAGGAGACGCGCTTGGCCGCCTTCCGGCTGCTGGTGCGGGCCGGGCCGGCGGGGCTGCCGGCCGGAGAGATCGCCCGGACGCTGGGTACGGCGCCGTCCACGCTCTCGACCCATCTCGGCCTGCTGCAGAGGGCCGGGCTGGTGTCGTCGGAGCGGCGCTCCCGCCGGATCGTCTACCGGGCGGATTTCGACGGCGTCGGCGCGCTGATGCGCTATCTGATGGAAGACTGCTGCAAGGGCCACAAGACCGTTCAGGCGGCGGTCCGCGCCGCGATCGAGGACGAAGCGGCCTGACCGGCCGGAAACGGCGCAAGAGGAGAATCGGCGATGAAGCGTTTTCATGTGCATCTGAACGTCGCGGACCTGGACCGGACGGTGCAGTTCTACCGCACCCTGTTCGGCGCCGCGCCGGACAAGCTGAAGGACGACTACGCCCAGTGGATGCTGGACGATCCGGCCGTCAATTTCGCCGTCTCGACACAGAAATGCTGCGACGGCGACGGCGGCGGCGTATCGCACCTCGGCTTCCAGGTCGAGGACGACGCCGGCCTGGCCGAGATCACCCGGTCGCTGACCGACGCCGAGCAGGCGGTCTTCCAGGAGAGGGAAAATCTCTGCTGCTACGCCAAGGGCAACAAGACCTGGGCGTCCGACCCGGACGGCGTGGTGTGGGAAACCTTCCACCGCCTGGACCATTCCGAAACGATGGGCCGGGACGAGGCGCGCGACGCCGAAATCGAAGACCTGCACGAACGGGCGGCAATATAGCGCCGACCCATCGCCGCGCGCGCCGGCCGGGGCCGAGCGCGACCGGCCCTCGCAACCCGGCCTGTCACAAAAGAGTAACGGCGGTGTGGAACCTTTCGCCGGCCTGCAGGGGCGTCCTGCCCTTGGGCGGAAGCGATGGGCAGGAGGTCCGCGGCAGCCATGACGACCGACGACAGGTCCTTCAACGTCCTGTTCCTGTGCACCGGCAACTCGGCGCGCAGCATCATCGCCGAGGCGATTCTGGAGCGCGAAGGCATGGGCCGGTTCGCGGCCTACAGCGCGGGCAGCAATCCGGCCGGGCAGGTCAATTTCCATGCGCTCGACCTGCTGCGCAACCTGAACCACGACGTATCGCGCTATCGCTCCAAGGACTGGACCGAGTTCGCCGCCCCCGATGCGCCGCCGTTGGACTTCGTCTTCACCGTTTGCGACAACGCCGCCCGGGAGGTCTGCCCGGTCTGGCCCGGCCAGCCCATGTCGGCGCACTGGGGCATTCCGGACCCGGCGGCCGTGACCGGCAGCGCGCCGGAGATCGCCGCCGCCTTCGCCGACACCTACCGGATGCTGACCAACCGGATCTCGATCTTCGTCAACCTGCCGATCGGCGCGCTCGACAAGCTGGCTCTGCAGGAGCGGCTCGACGACATCGGCCGGACGGGCTGACCGCCCCGGCCGGCGGCGCGCCCGAGACGCTCAGCCCGTGACCTTCTCTTTCGCCCGGAAACTGGCCGCCGAAGCCCTCGGCACCGCCTTCCTGCTCGCAACCGTCGTCGGCTCCGGAATCATGGCGGAGACGCTGGCCGGCGGCAACGTGGCGCTCGCCCTGCTCGGCAACACGGTGGCCACGGGCGCCATCCTGATGGTGCTGATCCTGATCTTCGGGCCGGTATCGGGCGCCCATTTCAACCCGGCGGTCACGCTCAGCTTCCTGATCCGGCGGGAGATCGGCGCGCGCGACGCGGCGGTCTACGTCGTCGTCCAGATCGCCGCCGGGCTGGCCGGCGTGCTGGCCGCCCATCTGATGTTCGGCGAGCCGGCCTTCGCCGCCTCGATGAAGGGCCGCACCGGCATCGGCCAGTGGACCGGCGAGTTCGTCGCCACCTTCGGCCTGGTCGCGACGATCCTGGGCACCGTCCGGTTCCGGCCGGAGGCGACGGCCTACGCCGTTGGCCTGTTCATCTCGGCCGGCTACTGGTTCACCTCGTCGACCTCGTTCGCCAACCCGGCGGTCACCATCGCCCGCAGCCTGACCGATACCTTCTCCGGCATCATGCCGGCCCACGCGCCGGGCTTCGTCCTGGCGCAGCTCGCGGGCGCCGTCGCCGCGACGCTGGTTTTCGGCTGGCTACTGAAAGACGGGAACAACTGACCGGCGGGCGCAAGTCCGCGCTGCGGCGCGTTTCCAATATTGTCGGCAACCCGGTAAGGCTATAGGGGCACCATGCGAACCAATCGGCGCGCCGGCTTGCGGCGCGCTCTTCCCGGACCTGCGTTCGCCGGCATCTCCCGCCAAAGGCCGAATTATGACCGTCAGAGCCAAAGCGGCCTTATTCCTCGTCCTGATGTTGATGACCGCCGCAGGCCCCTTTTCGATGCAGATCTTCCTGCCGGCGCTGCCGGCGATCCAACGCTCGTTCGGCGTGAGTCAGTCGTTCGTCCAGCTGACGCTCAGCCTGTCAATGGTCGCGATCGCCGTTTCGACCCTGTTCTACGGTCCGCTTTCGGATCGCTACGGCCGCAAGCCTGTGCTGGTTGGCGGCATGGCCCTGTTCCTGGCCGGCAGCCTGCTCTCCACCTTCGCGCCGTCGGTCGCCCTCCTGATCCTGGGGCGCATCGCACAGGCCGCCGGCGCCGCCGCCGGCATGGTGCTGAGCCGCGCCATCGTCCGCGATATCTACGGCGCCGCAGAGGCGCCGAAGGCGATCAACTATCTCACGATCGCGATGGTGATCGCCCCAATGGTCGCCCCGGTGGTCGGCGGCTTCCTTACCGAGGGCTTCGGCTGGCGCGCGAATTTTGCTGTAACCGTCGCGCTCGGCCTGCTGGTCGGCGCCCTTGTCGTTGGCCTGCTGCACGAAACGCTGTCCTCCGCAGAGCGCGCCCGTTCGCGTGACGGATCGATAGCCCGGTCGGCGCTCGGCGGCCTGCGCCAGGTCGCACGGTCCCGGCGGTTCTGGGGATACACGCTGATCTCGACCTTCAGCATGGCGATCTTCTTCGCCTTCGTTGCCGGTACGCCCTACCTGATGAGCGACCTGTTGCAGCGCCCGCCGAGCGAATACGGCCTGTGGTTCCTGGGCATCCCCGGAATGTTTGCCGTCGGGAGCTTCGCTGCGACGCGGCTGCTCAACACGTTGGGCCTCGACCGTTTGATCGTGCTCGGCAGCATACTGGGCGCCGTTACCCTGGCGGTCACGGCCGGCCTATACGCTTCCTTCGACCTTACCCCGGCCCTTCTGTTCGTTCCGGCCTACGCCATCTCATTCTTCCAGGGTCTGATCATCCCCAACGGCGTCGCCGGCGCGATCAACGCCAGCCCGGGCGCTTTCGGTGCGGCGTCCGGCCTCGTCGGCTTCATCCAGATGACCTTCAGCGCGGCCGCGGCGCAACTCTCCGGCGCAATCGTCGGGGGCAGCATCTGGCCGCTGGTCGCCATCATGGCCGTGTGCGCCAGCCTGGCCCTGATCCTGTTGCCGCTGATCGGCAGCCGGCCGGAAGTACCAGAGCGCGCAGCTGCGTCACCGGCCGACGGCGGCTGAGACCGGCACGGTCTTTTCCCAGGCCTCCGGCCCGTCGATCAGGGTGATGCGCACCCTGAACCCTTCCGGCACCGGGCGTTTCCCGAGAATCGGAAGCGCAATACCGAACCGGCCGGCGCTGTCCGGCGGCAGCTGAACCGTCCGGCCGAGCCGCACCTTCTTCGGCGCTTCGACCAGAATGACCGGCGACGCGAAGACCCGGTTGCGGTGGCGTATCCTGACGGTCAGGCGGCGCCCGCGCCGCTCGGCCTGCCACTCGGCAAATCCGGCGCCGGCCGGTTTCGGCACCCGGGCGCGGGCCGCAACGATGTCCGGATGGGCCGCGGCCGATGCCGGGACGCTCAGGGCGAGCCGCGTTTCGACCGGGATGCAGACATCCTTGCACAGCTGGAACAGCACCAGGACGCGGGCCTCCAGGGCGGCATCCGCATCCCGGACCGCCGCGCGTATCGGCAGGGTGAAGCGGCCGCCGAAGCCACGCGCCTTGAAACCGAAACTGGTGAATATCTCCGGTGCGGGCCAGACGATCTGCGCCGACTTCAGGTTGCGCGAACCCTGCCAATCCAGGACCGGCGGCAATCCCGGCGCGCCGGGCGCGCGCCAGAAAATCTTCCAGCCCGGCTTGAGGTCGAAGGTCAGGCCGAGCCAGCGGCTGTCCGCGCCGCCGCCGACCAGCCGCATCCGGCCTTCGAGCGCATCGGCCCAAGGCGATTGCGCGGGCGCCGCCGCCGCGCCCGGCGTCGCCGCCGCCACGGTAAAGCCCAGCGACACCAGGATAGCGCGCAGCAGCCGCAACCCGCCCCTGGCGCCTGTGGCCCGGCGCCGGCGGTGCGGTACTGCCGTTCCGGTTTCGCTTGCGCAGCGCGCCGCTGGGTCTATCTTCGGAAGGAGACGGCGGCCCACAAAGCCGCCATCCTGCGACGGAGGGCGACAATTCCGGGTTCGACCGACAGCGCCAATCCCTGGCTGACCGGACGGTTGCTGATTGCCATGCCCGGCATGGCGGACCCCCGCTTCGCCCATACCGTCATCTACATGTGCGCCCATTCCGGCGACGGCGCCATGGGCCTCGTCGTCAATAAGCTGTCGGAGTCCATCGCCTTCAAGGAACTGCTGGAGCAGGTCGGCGTCGACGACTGCACGATCCGGCGCGACATTCCCGTCCATATCGGCGGACCGGTCGAAACCGCCCGCGGGTTTGTGCTGCACGGCGGCGATTATAGCCACAATGGCACCATGGAAGTGAGCGACGGCATCGGGCTCACGGCGTCGGTCGACATCCTGCGCGAGGTCGCCACCGGCGGCGGCCCGGAACACTGCCTGCTGGCGCTCGGCTATTCGGGCTGGGGCGCCGGCCAGCTCGAACAGGAAATCCAGCAGAACGGCTGGCTGACCGCCGATGCCGACGAAACCCTGGTTTTCGGCGCCGGCCTGGACGAAGACCGCTGGCGCACCGCCATCGGCACGCTGGGCATCGACCCGAGCATGCTGTCCAGCACCGCCGGCCACGCCTAGACCCGCGGTTTCACGCGGCAATCCGCGCCGCCATCGCATCGTAGGACTCCAACGCCCCGGCCGGGCCAAGCGCCGCGCAGGTCAGCGGACCGGCCAGCAGTTTCCCGCCGAACGCACCGACTGCGGCTTCGTCGACCGCCTCGATCCGCTGCAGGATTTCCGCCGGCGCCAGCGGCCGGCCGAAAGCCAGCATGTGATGGGCAAGCTGTTCACAGCGCGCGCCCGTGCTTTCCCGGGCCATCAGCAGGCCGGCGCGCGCCTGGGCCTTCGCCCGGGCCAGTTCTTCCGGTCCGGCGCCCCGGGCGAGATCGGCCAGCTGGTCGAACACGACCGGCACCAGTTCGGCCACGCGGTCCGGCCCGGTGCCGGCATAAATGCCGTAGAGGCCGGCATCGGCATAGGCGGTGTTGTGGCTGCTGACCGAGTAGACCAACCCGCGTTTCTCCCGCACCTCCTGGAACAGGCGGGACGACATGCCGCCGCCCAGGATGGTGGAATGCAGCATGGCGGCGAAATAGTCGTCGTCCATCTGGGCCGCGCCGCGGAAGCCGAGCAGCAGGTGAAGCTGCTCCAGTTCGCGCTCCTCGCGATAGTCGCCGCCGTCGTAGCGCGCCGGTTCCGCTGCCGGCCGGTTGCCGGTTGCCAGCGTCCCGAACCGCTCTTCGACCATGGCCGCGAACGCCTCGTGGTCCAGGTTGCCGGCCGCGGCCACGACCGCCCGCGCCGCGGTGTAGTTCGCCTTGTGATAACCGTCGAGCCGGTCGCGCGGGAAGGATCCGACGATCGCCGGGTCGCCCAGCACGGGCCGGCCGAGCGCCTGGTCCGGATAGGCGGCGCGCTGGAAATGGTCGAAGACGATGTCGTCGGGCGTATCCATCGCCTGGCCGATTTCCTGCAGCACGACATCGCGCTCGCGCGCCAGTTCCGCCTCGTCGAACAGGCTGTGCTGAACGATATCGCCGAGGATATCGACGGCGAGCGGCAGGTCGTCTTTCAGCGTCTTGCAGAAGAAGGCCGTCGCCTCGCGCGAGGTCCAGGCGTTGATATGGCCGCCGACCGCCTCGATCTCGTCGGCGATGTCCTGGGCGCTGCGGCGGGCCGTGCCCTTGAACATCATGTGTTCGAGCAGATGGGAGACGCCGTTGACCTCGGCCGGCTCGTGGCGCGCGCCCGAATCGATCCAGATGCCGCAGGAGACCGATTCGACCTGGGGCATGGCGTCGGTCGCGATCCGGAGACCGCTGCCGAGCGTCGTGACCTGCGCTGTCTGCATCATCCTCTCACCGTCCTGGCGTTGGCGAGCACATAGTCGGTCAGGCGGGCGCTATCCTTCGCCATGGTGACGCACCGCTCCGCGCGCGCGTGCAGGTCGGCGAGATGCGGCGGCAGGGCGGGGCGACGGCCGGTCGCCCGCTCGACCGCGTCCGGGAACTTGGCCGGATGGGCCGTCGCCAGCACGACAACCGGATCGCCGCCGCCCCGGCATTCGCGCGCTGCGGCCAGGCCGACGGCAGTGTGCGGATCGATCTGCCGGCCGGTCCGCTCGAAGACCGAGCGCATGAGTCCGATCGTCCCCTCGTCGTCGAGGCTGGCGCCCCGGAAAAGGGCTGTCGCGCGCTGCCAGCGGGCCTCGTCGAGCGGCAGGCTGCCCCCTGTCCGGAACGCCCGGATGGCCGATTCGACGGCGGCGCCGTCGCGGTCCAGCAGGTCGAACAGCAGGCGCTCGAAATTGCTCGAGACCTGGATATCCATGCTCGGCGACAGGGTCGGCGTCACGCCGCGGATTTCCATCGCGTTGTGCCGGAAGAATCGGGTCAGGATGTCGTTCGCGTTACTGCCGACGATCAGCCGGCCGACCGGCAGGCCGCACCGCCGGGCGCCGTAGCCGGCGAACACGTTGCCGAAATTGCCGGTCGGTACGGCGAAGGAGACGGCCCGCTCCGACGCGTTCCCTTGCCCCCCGACCTGAAGCGCGGCGTGAACGTAATAGACGATCTGGCCCATCACCCGGGCCCAGTTGATCGAGTTCACCGCCGAGAGATTGACCCGGTCGCGCAGGGCGTCGTCGGCGAACAGGGCCTTCACCAGATCCTGGCAATCGTCGAAGGTGCCGTCGACAGCGATGTTGAAGACGTTGCCGTCCGGCACCGTCGTCATCTGCCGGCGCTGCACTTCGGACGTCCGGCCCGCCGGGTGCAGCATGAAGATGTCGATGGCCTCCCGGCCGGCGCAGGCGGCGATCCCGGCCGGGCCGGTGTCGCCGGACGTTGCACCGACCACCGTGATCCGCTCGCCGCGCGCGGCCAGCACGGCATCGAACAGCCGGCCGACCAGTTGCAGGGCGTAGTCCTTGAAGGCCAGGGTCGGGCCGTGGAACAGCTCTTGCAGATAGAGGCCGTCTTCGAGCGGGACGAGCGGCGCGACGGCCGGATCGTCGAAGCCCGCATAGCTCGCTTCGGCCAGCGCCGGCAGGTCCGCGGCGGCAGCCGAGCCGGCCATGAACGGCGCGCAGATTTCCGCCGCCAGTCCGGCATAGGAATGGCCGCGCCAGCGCTCGAGGGTATCGGCGGTCCAAGCGGGCCAGGCCTCGGGCACATACAGGCCGCCGTCCCGCGCCAAGCCGGCGAGCAGGATATCGTCGAACGTAGCCGGCGGCGCGGCGCCGCGGGTGCTGATATAGGGAAAGGCCGGTGCGGTCATTTCAGTACAGTGGCCGTGCCGGTCGCCGGATCGAGCATGTGGAGCATCCCGCCGGCGATGGAGAAATGGGCGCCGTGCAGAGTAAGCCGGCCGTCCTCGACCGCCTGCCGGACGAAGGGAAAGGTCAGCAGGTTATCGAGCGAGTTCAGGATCGAGGCGTATTCGAACGCCTCTTGCAGGCCCGGCCCTTGCTTCGGCGCGTCGGCGGGCAGATGGGCTTCCGCGCCGCGGACCGTCGATATCCACTTGCCGATAAAGCCCGGCTCGGCGGGCGCAGAGCCCCGGCTCTCGACATACGCCCTGATGCCGCCGCACCCGCTGTGACCCATGACGACGATGGCACCGACGCCCAGGTGCTCGACGGCGAACTCGATGGCCGCCCCGGTGCCGGAATCGTCGCCGCCCGGGTCGCAGGGCGGCACCAGATTGGCGACATTGCGCACGACGAAGAGTTCGCCGGGCGCGGCATCGAAGATCGCGGCCGGATCGACCCGGCTGTCGCAGCAGCTGATCACCATGACCGGCGGCGCCTGGCCGTCCGCCAGGGCCCGATAGGTTTCGAGATCGCGGGCATAGCGGTCGCTGCGGAAGCGGGCATAGCCGTCCGTCAGAATCGCCGGCAGGGCTGTTGCGGGGTTGCTCATGGCGCGGTCACCCGGCACGGCCGGCCAGCCAGTCTTCGCACAGCTGGCGGGCGATCGAATCCCGGCGCGGCAGCTTGAAATCCTCGCTGCGCCGGCGGATCTGCTCGACCACCCAGCCGCGTTCGAACCAGGCCGCCGATTCGAGCTCGTCGGTGTTGACGGCGAGATCGTCCGACACCGCCGTCGCGTGGAAGCCGAGCATGAGCGACGTCGGGAACGGCCAGGGCTGGGACGAGTGATAGCGCACGTCATGGACCCGCACGCCGGATTCCTCGAAAACTTCGCGCGCCACGGCCATCTCCAGGGTCTCGCCGGGCTCGACGAAACCGGCAAGCGTCGAATGCATCCCCGGCGGCCAGGTCTTCTGCCGGCCCAGCAGGCATTTGTCGCCATGGGTCACCAGCATGATGACGGCCGGATCGGTCCGGGGAAAATGGCTCGTGCCGCACTTCTCGTCGGAGCAGACGCGCAGATGCCCGCCATCCTTAGGCCGGGTCTCGTTGCCGCAGACGCCGCAGAACATGTGCCTGCGCCGCCAGGTCAGCATCCCGCGGGCATAGGCCAGCAGATTGCCGTGTTCCCGGTTCATCATCGGCCCGGTGAAGCGCAGATCCAGGAATTCCGCCCGGTCGGCCCGAACGCCGCAGATCGCTTCGGCCTCCGTCTGCTCGAGCCGGGAGAGATCGCTGGCGAAATAGGCCAGCCCGCCGTGCAGGCCGAGGAACAACGGCGCGTCGCCCCGTTCGAGCAGCGCGCCGAACCGTTCGGTCGGCAGCAGGATCGCCTCCGGCGGATCTTCGGGCGGGGCGCCCGGATCGATCAGATTGCGCGAGCGCCAGACCGGCACGAGGCGGCCCTGGGGGCCGTGCAGCTGAGCCTCCAGCCAGGCCCGGTCGGCGCGCCGGACCGATGCGCGGTCCAACGTGCTCCAGGCATAGAAATTGTCGTCGGAACGGGAAAGACGCAGGCGGTCTGACATGGGCGTTTAGTGGCACAGGCGGCCGGAACGGGCAATCGGCGCGGGCAATCGGCCCTCCCGGATCGCGCCGCCGGACGCCTCACCCCACGCGCGGATCGTAGCCTTCGAACGCAGCAATGGCGTCGATGAGCTTGCCGGGCACCGGCTCGGTCTTGTGGGTCTGCTGATGCGTGTTGACCCAGACGACCTCGCCGGTCGCGCGCAGGTCGTCGGCGGCGCCCTGGAGGAAGATCGCCGGATCGAAGGTGATGCTGGTCCGGCCGATCCGCCGGGTGCGGATGCAGATGTCGATTATTTCGTCGTAGAGGATCGGCGCACGGAATTCGACGGCCGCCTTGACCAGATGAAAATCGCAGCCGGTTTCCGGATCGCCGCCCAACGGATAATCGTAGCCGATGGCGCGGATATATTCCGTGATCCCGATATCGTACCAGGTGAGATAGTGCGCGTTATACGCCACGCCCTGGCCGTCGATTTCCGCATAGCGGACGCGCAGGGGATGGCGGAAGCGGAAATCGGCGCGGGCCGGGCTCGTCATCGGGCGTCGATGCTTTCCTGTCGCTCGGGGACCGGGGCGTGCGGGATCGAACAGCGCCGCCGGAACCGGGGTCCGGCGACTGACGCTATGTTCAGTGCAGCTTGCCGGGCAGTTCCTTGATCGCCTGATCGACCAGGCCGGCGGCCTTCTTCTCGTCGAGCCGGTCTTCCAGCAGCTTGCGGGTCGCGGAGACCGCCAGGTCGATCGCCGTGTTGCGCACTTCCGCCTGGGCCGCCGCCTCGGCCTGGGCGATGCGGTCCAGCGCCTGCTGCTCGCGCCGCTTCAGGGACGCGGCGAGGTCTTCCTCCGCCCTTGCGCGCAGGCGCACCGCCTCTTCCTCGGCCGCGCGCAGCATGCCCTCGGCTTCCTGCAGGGCGTCGCGCTGCTTGCGCTGATAGTCGGCCAGCAGGCTCTGGGCTTCTTCGCGCAGGCGCTGGGCTTCCTCGATCTCGGTGCGGATCGCCTCGGCCCGGGCGTCGAGGGCGCCGGTGACCGCGCGCCGCGCCTTCCAGACCATGAACGCAACGAAAATCGCGAAGGCGACCAGCACCCAGAAGGTCGCTCCGCCGAAGTCGAACAGGTCGCCGAGCCAGCCGCCGACCGAAGCGGTCTTGCCGCCGGCAAGGAGAACGGCCGAAGCGGGGATTGCGGAAATCTCCATCGCGCCCGTCCCTACCCGTCCGAAACCGCATCGACGGCGTCGGTCGCCGACTTGCGGGCGATCCGTCCGCCGATCAGGCGCTGCGCGGCGGCCTGGACCACTTCCACGGCAACGTCGCGGATATTGGCGACGGCTTCGTCGCGCGCCGCCGCGATGCGCGCTTCGGCGCGGCCTATATCGTCGGCGAGCCGGCCGGCCAGCGCTTCATGGGCGGTAGCGGCCTGCGCCTTGCCGTCCTCGACCGCGCCGCGGATCACCGCCTGGGCCCTGTCGCGGCCCTCGGCCATCGCCGCCTCGTATTCGGCCAGAACCTGCTCGGCCTCCCGGCGCAGGGTCTGCGCCCGGTCCAGATCGCCCTCGATCCTGTCGCGCCGGGCCTCCAGGGTCGCCTGGATCTTCGGCAGCGCAATCGTGCGCAGCACGACGAACAGGACGACGAAGGCCAGCACAAGCCAGACGACCTGCGAGAGGAAGGTATCGATCTGTTGCAGTTGCGGCATCGCCGATCTCCGCCCCTGGGCGTGTTCGGACTGGTCAGGCTTCGCGCGGGGCGGACGGCAGGCGCCCGCTCCGGAAGCCGGCTGCTATCCGAACAGGATGACGAGCGCGATCACCAGGGCGAACAGCGCAATGGCTTCGACCAGCGCGAAGCCCAGCATCGTCATGGTGAAAACCTCGCCGCGGGCGGCCGGGTTGCGGCCCACCGCCTGAATGAAGGCGGCGAACACGTTGCCGATCCCGATGCCGGCGCCGATCACGCCGATCACGGCCAGGCCGGCGCCCAGGAATTTTGCAGCTTCAACTTCCATTCTCAGATCCTTTCCGCGGAAAGTTTGGGCCCGTCGCGCCCGCTCCCTGAGCCCTTCTCTAGTGAAGGTGGAGCGCGTCGTTGATGTACAGGCAGGTCAGAATTGTGAAGACGTAGGCCTGCAGGAAGGCGATCAGGATTTCCAGCCCGGTCAGCGCAACGATAAAGAGCAGGGGCACAACACCCGCGGCGCCCAGCGCGACCACGAAACCGGCAAAAACCTTAAGCAGCGTGTGTCCGGCCAACATATTGGCGAAGAGTCGCACAGAAAGGCTGACCGGACGGGAGAGATAGGAGATGACCTCGATCGGGATCAGCAACGGCCACATCAGTTTCGGCGCCCCCGGCGGCACGAAAAAGCTGAAGAAACGGATGCCGTGCTTGAAGACCGCCAGCAGCGTGACGAAGAGGAACACCACCAGCGCCATGGCGAAGGTCACGACGATGTGGCTGGTGAAGGTAAACGCGCTGGGGATCATGCCCAGCAGGTTGCCGAACAGGATGAACATGAACAGGGTGAAAATCCACGGGAAGTACCGGCGGCCTTCGTTGCCCACCGTCTCCTTCAGCAGCCCGGCGACAAATTCGTAGCTCAACTCCGCCATCGACTGCCACCGGCCCGGCACCAGCCGGCCGCGGCTCATGCCGACGACGAGGAACAGGCTGACCGACAGCACTGTAATCAGCATCGCCAGCGAGGAATTGGTAAACGACAGGTCGGCGCCGCCGATGTCGATGCTGACCAGCGGCTTGATCGTGAATTGATCGAGCGGACCGTGTTTTTCGCCAGCCACCGGTCATTCCCCTTCGCGTTCGTCCCGTTCCGGCGCGTCGGCGTCTTGCCCGCGCTCCGGATCGGCATAGCCCACGGCGTGGCCAAAACCGCTCATCGTCCGGTAGACGTTCACGATCCCGGCGGCCGCGCCGAGGAAGAAAAAGACAATCATCAGCCAGGGCTTCGTCCCCAGCCACCAATCGAGCCCGAGCCCGATGGCGACCCCGACGACGAGGCCGGCCACCAGTTCGGTGCCGATGCGCAACGCCAGGCCGATCCCCTTGCCCCGGTCGGTCCGGTCCTCGGCGTCCCGCGTGCCGCCGCGGCCCGCCCGATCGCTTTCGCGCCTTTGCCGCGCTTTGCGCAGCCGGGCATCGAGCTGATCGAGAGACGGAGGACGGTCCTGTTGCGCCATGGCGCCGCCTCCACGCGGCACGGCCCGCCAAGGCGGGTCTGCCCTCCGACGGAACCGTGGGACAGCCGGAAGAAAACCGGCCGGAAACGCCGGCAAACTAGGGGGAGACGGCAAAAGCTGTCAATCGGCGCGGCGGCGGTAAATCGGCAGCCCGATACCGGTTAACCTGCTGATTTTCGGCAATAAACCGGGCGATGCGACATTATTTAAGCGGTTTCGCGCAGCGCCTCAGCCTCGCGCAGGTCGACGGACACCAGTTGCGAGACGCCGCGCTCGGCCATCGTCACGCCGTACAGCCGGTCCATGCGGGCCATGGTCAGCCGGTTGTGGGTGACGATCAGGAAGCGGGTGCCGCTCTCCTCGGCGATGTCCTCGACCAGGGTACAGAACCGGTCGACATTGTTGTCGTCGAGCGGCGCGTCGACCTCGTCGAGGATGCAGATCGGCGCCGGATTGGTCAGGAATACGGCGAACAGCAGCGCGATGGCCGTCAGCGCCTGCTCGCCGCCGGACAGCAGCAACAGGCTCTGGAGCCGCTTGCCCGGCGGGCTTGCCATGATTTCCAGCCCGGCGTCGAGCGGATCGTCTGCTTCGGTCAATGCCAGATGGGCCCGGCCGCCGCCGTAGAGGCGGGTGAACAGGGCCTGGAAATGCCCGTTGACGGTATCGAAGGACGCCAGGAGCCGTTGCCTGCCCTCGCGGTTCAGGGTGGCGATCGCCCGGCGGAACCGCTCGATCGCGCCGATCAGGTCGTCGCGCTCGGTTTTGTATTCCTCGATCCGGTCGCCCAACTCTTTCGATTCCTGCTCGGCCCGGTGATTGACCGGGCCCATACCGTCGCGCTCGCGCAACAATCGTTCCAGCCGCCGTTCCGTGTCCGCCTGGGAGGGCAGCGGCTTTTCCGGATCGTGTTCGGCGATGCCGGGCAGGGCGTCCGGGCGGCAATTGAGGCGTTCTGCGCAGCGCTCCGCAATCTGCCCGACCGTCTGCTCGGTCTGGTTGACGAGACCCTCGGCCAGGCCGCGGCCCTCGCGCGCTTCGGCGAGCACATTTTCGGCGTTGCGCAGTTCGCGATCGATGCCGGCGAGCGCCGACTCGGCCTCCGCCAGCGCCGCCGCTGCGGATGTGCGCGCAGCATCGCTCTGCGCGACCAGGGCGTCCGCTGCGGCCTGCCGGGCCGCCAGATCGTCGGGCATGCCCTCGATCCCGGCCACTTCGGCAGCGATCCCGCCGCGCCGCTCTTCCAGAGCCGCCAGCTGGACTTCGCCGCTCTCGATTCGCCGGCGCCAGCGCGCCGCGTCCTCGCCGGCAGCGGTCCGGCGTCGAGCGCGGCCCGCAGCATCGGCTTCGAGCCGGTTGCCGGTCTGCTCCTTGCCGGCCAGTTCCTGACGCAGGGCGGCGAGCCTGTCGCGCATGTCCGACAGCTCGGCCTGCGCGGCGCTGTCTTCCGGGATGGCGTCGAGCGCGGCCCGCGCCTCGGCCAGGGCCATAGCGGATTCCGCCCTTTCGCCTTCCAGCGCTTTCAGCGTATCGGCGACCGCGTCCAGCCGGCCGCGCCGCGACACCACCGCCTCGTTGAGCGAAGCCAGCGCCGCACGGCGCGCGTTGAGCAGATCGAAAGCCTCGCGGACCGCAGTATTTGCGCTGCGCATGGCCTCGTCGGCAGCGTCAGCAGCAGCCCGGGATGTATCCAGATCGGCACGCGCCGCGGCAACCTGCTTCTCGACGGCGACGGCCTCCCGGCCGATGGCGTCGAGCCGGTTCTGCTGCGCCAGACGCTGGGCCCCGGAGGTCGGCGCTCCGGCGGCGGCGGCGAAGCCGTCCCACCGCACCATGCCGCCCTCGCGGGATACCGCGCGCTGCCCCTGGGCGAGCAGCGGCGCGATCGCCTCGAGCAAATCGGAGTCGTCGACCACGGCGATCTGGTCGAGCCGGCGGGTCAGTGCGGGCGGCGCATCGACGAACCAGCTGAGCGGCCTGGCAGCGCGCGGCAGGTCCGGTCCTTCGTCACCGGAGTCCGCGCCGGCCTGCCACCGGATCGCGGCCTCCGCGCCGACCCCAGAGTCTACGGGGGCATCGAGATCGTCGCCCAGCGCGGCGCCGAGCGCGGCCTCGTAGCCGGTAGTCACCCGGATATCCTCGATCACCGGCCTGGTATCTCCGGCGACCCGGCGTTCCAGCAGCGCGGTCAGCGTGTCGGCCTCGGCGCGCAGGCGGGTCAGCGTCTCGTTATGGGCCTCGAGAATGCCGCGGGCCTGCTCGACCGCACCGGCCGTGTTGTCGCGCTCGGCCTCCGCCCGGTCGGCCGCGGCCCGGACCCGCGCGATTTCCTCTTCGGCTGCATCGGCCATCCGCTGCGCGGCGTCGAGGCCGGACCCCGCTTCGTCCGCGTTCAGGGCGTCGCGCTCGGTTTCGGCGGCGAGGATGCGCTGGCCGAGGCCTTCGGCCGTCCGCTTCAGCGCCGCGACCCGTTCCTGCGCCGCGTGACGGCGCGCGTCTTGGGCGGCCGACCGTTCCGTCGCGGCAGTCACGTCATTCTCGAACGCCTCGACCTCGGCGCGGGCATCCTGCACGGCCTTTGCGGCGCTGGCCCGCGCCGCCTCGTCTTCGGCGTCGGCCCGGTCGAGCAGCCGCAATTCCTCGTCGAGCCGGCTCAGCGCGCCGGCTGCATCGGCCAGCTGCGCCCTTTCCCGCTCCAGGTCGCGGTCGATCTGCTCCAGCCGCTGGGCAAGCTCGGCCCGCCGCGCCGCCAGGCGTTCGCCTTCCGCGATCAGTCCGTCGCGCTCGACCAGATGGCGCTGCAGTTTCGCCGCTGCCGCGGCTTCGTCGTCGCGCAGACCGGTCAGCGCCGCGCCGCCCTCGGCCGACCGCTGCGCCAGCGCCGCCGCAGCGGCGGTCAGGGTCTCGACCCGGCGGTCGACTTCGGCGCGCTCGCGCCGGGCCTCGGCCAGCGCGGCCTCCGCCTCGGTCCAGCGCAGATGCAGCAGGATGGCCTCGGTGCGCCGGATATGGCCGCTGATGTTGCGATACCGGGTCGCCTGGCGGACCTGGCGCTTGAGCCGTTGCATCTGGTCGGCCAGTTCGTTGAGCAAATCCTCCAGCCGGTCCAGATTGGTTTCGGCGCCCTTGAGGCGAAGCTCGGCTTCGTGGCGCCGGGAATGCAGGCCCGTGATGCCCGCCGCCTCTTCCAGAACCAGCCGCCGCTCGGCCGGCTTGGCGGCGATCATGGCGGCGACGCGGCCCTGGCTCACGATCGCGGTGGACCTCGCCCCGGTCTGCAGATCGGCAAACAGGAGCTGGACATCGCGGGCGCGCGCCTCATTGCTGTTGATCCGGTAGCTGGAACCCTTGTCGCGTTCGATCCGGCGGGCGACGTCGATTTGCTCGAAGCCGTTGAGGGCCGGCGGCGCATCCCGCTCGCTGTTGTTCAGGTCGATGGATACTTCGGCAATATTGCGCGCCGGGCGGTCGGCGGTGCCGCTGAAGATGACATCGTCCATGCCGCCGCCGCGCAGCTGCCGGGCGGAGCCTTCGCCCATGCACCAGCGGAACGCCTCGAGGATGTTGGACTTGCCGCAGCCGTTGGGCCCGACAATGCCGGTCAGGCCGGCCGAAAGCTCCAGTTCCGTCGGATCGACGAAGGATTTGAACCCTGTCAGACGAATCTTGTTGAACTGGACCAATCCACGCCTTCCCCGCCGCCGGTGCAGGCAGCCTAATTCTTGCCGGCCGCCGCCAGCGCCTCCTTGATCGCGCTGTCGAAGGCTTCGAACGGCCGGGCGCCGTCGATCCTCTGGCCGCCACCGCTTTCGACCTGCTTCTTCGTGCCGATCAGGAAGGTCGGTACGCTGTTGATCTTGTATTTGGCCGCCGCCTCATCGAGGCTCTTCTTGATGCCCTTGACGATCTCTTCGCTGTCCAGGCAGGCCTTGAAATCGGCGTCGCTCAGGCCGCCGAGGCGGGCATAGCGGCTCAGCGCCTTGTAGAACTTGTCCCGGCCCAGGAACGCCCATTGCGCCTGGTTGTTGAACAGGATATCGACCATCCCCTTGGCCCGGGCCGGGCCAAGGCAGCGGGCGGTCATTATGCCGAGATAGCCCTGGCCGTTGTGCGGGAAATCGCGCAGCACGAAGCGGACCTTGCCGGTATCGACATAGGTCTTCTTGATCCGCGGCCAGGCGCCGACATGGAACTCGCGGCAATGCGGACAGGACAGCGATTCGAAGCCGTAGATGACGATCGGCGCGTTCGCCTTGCCATAGGAGATTTCCGCGAGAGCGTCTTTGACCGAAGCGATTTCCGCGCGCGCCGGCGCGGTGACCGCCATCGCGGCGGCCAGCAAAATCGGGACGATAGTCAACAAGGGGTTGCGGTTCATCTACACCTCGACACTATATCTGGATAATGCGCGAATTTCCATCGGACGACAACAGGCTATTGGCGCCTGTGCAAAACTTCACAATCGCACTGCCGCCACCCGGGACACGATGCTGTCACTGGAGCGGGAATGCGCCGGTATTGTGGCACGGTCGCACACGGCACCGAAGCTCAGCCGCGATCACGCCGCACGGCGACCGCCTCGCCGAGACGCCGCAGGGCGTCGCGCAGGCCGTCGTCCTCGACGCCGGCGGTTTGCCGCGCCACGGATTCTTTCTCCTCAGGGGCGGCATCGCGCGGCGCGGGCGGCGCCCTGTCGTCCGCGCGGCTGACCGGCGCGTGCAGGATATTCAGCCTGGCGACCGCCCGATAGCCGAAATAGCCGTTCACCTTTTCAATAATCTGCGGCGCGAGATGGGCGATTTCCGGCGCCAGCGCCGGGCTGCCGACCCTGAGATGCAGGACGCCGGCATCCCGCCCGCCTTCCGGCAGCGCGCGGCCCGGCGCCAGCTTTTCCGGCGCCGTCGCTTCGGCGAGAAAGGGGCCGACGATCTTGTGCCAGTCCACCAGGACCCCGGCCACCGCCAGCCCGCGCTTGCGCAGGGCCGGGCGGGCGGCGGCGGCGGCGGCCGGCGCAATATGGCGCATACCGGCGCCGCGGCGTCTGGCCGGCTTCTGCGCGCCGGCGGCGGATGAATTGAAGGACGCGGGGCGTTTCGCCATTATCCGGGGAATTCGGGGGCTGAAACTGGCCTTTGCCAGCGGACGGCGATAGCGTAACCGACCGCCGGGCCCTTCGCCAGCGTCTGCTGCACAAATTCTCCGATGCCTGCTTCAAGCGACACCGACGCCCTGCTTTCCGCTGCCGAGGCGCGATTGGCCGAGGCCTTCGGCGGACCGGAAACAGCCTCGCACGTTCTGCTGGAGTGGTATGGCCGGCATGCCCGCGAACTGCCCTGGCGCATCCCGCCGGGCAATGGCGAACGGCCGGACCCCTACAGGGTGTGGCTCAGCGAAATCATGCTGCAGCAGACAACGGTTGCGGTCGTGAAGGACTATTTCGCGCGTTTCCTGGGGCGGTGGCCAACCGTGCGCGACCTGGCCGCCGCCCCTCAGGCGGATGTCCTGCACGCCTGGCAGGGCCTGGGCTATTACGCCCGGGCGCGCAACCTGCACCGCTGCGCCCGGGCCGTGGTGCAGGATCATGGCGGCGCCTTTCCCGATACCGAGGACGGGCTGCGCGCCCTGCCCGGCATCGGCGCCTATACCGCCGCGGCGGTCGCCGCCATCGCCTTCGGCCGGACGGCGACGGTCGTGGACGGCAATGTCGAGCGGGTGATGGCCCGGATGCACGCCGTCGAGACGCCCTTGCCGGCGGCCAAACCTGTGCTGAAACGGCTGGCGGCGCTGACCACGCCAGGCGACCGGGCGGGCGATTATGCCCAGGCGGTCATGGATCTGGGGGCGACGGTCTGCACGGCGCGGTCGCCGCAATGCCTGCTGTGCCCGTGGTCGGCCGGCTGCGCCGCGCACCGCCGGGGCATCGCCGCCGGGCTGCCGCGCCGCGCGCCGAAGAAGGCGAAACCGGTGCGCCGCGGCATCGTGTGGTGGATCGAGCGGCCGGACGGCCGGGTCCTGCTGCAACGCCGGCCCGAATCCGGCCTGCTCGGCGGCATGATGGAATTCCCCGGCACCGACTGGACCGAGGCCGAGCCGCAGGGCGGGCCGCCGGTCGCCGTCACCGCCGAGCGCGAGGCCGGCACGGTCGGCCATGTCTTCACCCATTTCCGGCTCGAACTCGCCGTGCGCACCGCGAAGACGGGAGACAGCGCGGAGGAATTGGGCGACGGCGCGGCCTGGGAAGACCCGGCCCGGCTCGACCGGCAGGCCCTGCCAACGGTGATGAAGAAGGTGGCGCGGGCAGCCTTGAGTCACGATAATCGGCAGTGAATCGGTTTGAAATTCGAACGAGGATCGCTGCTATCGTCGCTGCTTTCCGCGTCGCCAGCCCTACGGAATCACATACTGTCAGGCGCGCATCCCTTCCGCTTGACGAACAGGCGTATCTCGGCTCCACCCGTTCGGTGTCAAATCCGAGTGTATCCCTTCCTGATTTTTTCCAATTCTCGTTTGAGTCGATGGAGCTTCTTCTTAGTCGCTTTCTTTATCTCGTCTTGAAGAAATATCTCCGTCATACGACGTACAAAGCTGGCGCACACCTTTTGAGTCGCGACCATAACCTTGTAGAGAGCATCGATGGGTTTTTGCGCTTCTTCAAAGCGCTTGCGGCGCATATCGCTTTCTTTGTTTGCCTCATCAAGCATCTTTATGTAATTCGAAGAACCATGCTTTTTTATCCATTCTTTTTTGAACCCAATGCGATCAAATTTATCCGGCCCTAAATACTCTCTGTAAGCTTTTGATATTTTGAATGCTTCATTTTCTTTCCGGTATTCGCTTTGGCGCTTGAAGCATTTGATGCCCCATGACGATTTTCGAACAGCTACTTTGGCACGCTTTTTCGCTCTGTTGTGGATCGCGATAGAATCATTCACTGCTCGAATCTCTCGTTCGACAGCTTCGATGTCAGCATTCTCGTCGGATAACGCAACGTTCGAGAAGAAAATGGCGGCGGCTGCGACGGTTGCAAGCGCGAAAGGATTGCTTAGAAATCGCATTGATCGATGTCCCGCTCGATTCCTGGCCCCCGTTGGCGCCGAGCCGTCGCAACGTTCACGGAAAGATTCGAGGAGTCCAGCTTATTCGCCAAGCATTGGGAACGATCCCGCGCTACTGTCAGGCACTTATATTCGACGTGCGGTCCGACCGGGAGCCCCTCCGGAAAGTTGCTGGAACTGCGTGACTCCCAGTGGACGACGCGTCAAGGGATTTCGGATGTTGACAAACAATAGTCGCCGCGCTTGACAACGGCGCGAAGCAGCGGGAGCACATCGGGCCATGCGGGGCAGGAAACGGGGCAACATCGTCGTGCTGACCGGGGCCGGCATCTCCAAGGAATCGGGGCTCGACACCTTCCGCGACGCCGACGGGCTGTGGTCGCGGGTCAACCTGGAAGACGTCGCGACGCCGGAGGGTTTCGCCCGCGACCCGAAGATGGTGCACGAGTTCTACAACCACCGCCGGCGCGAATTGCAGTCCGGCAACGTGCGGGCCAACGCGGCACACCGTGCGCTCGGCCGGCTGGAGGCCGAATGGCCGGACAACGTGCTGGTCGTCACCCAGAATATCGACGCCCTGCACGAGGGCGGCGGCTCGAAGAACCTGATCCACATGCACGGCGAGATGCTGAAGGCGCGCTGCGCCCTGTGCGGCGACGTGCGGGCCTGGACCGGCGACATGGACGTCGAGACTGTCTGCCCGGCCTGTGACGCCGCCGGCGGCATGCGCCCCCATGTCGTGTGGTTCGGCGAGATGCCGTTCGAGATGGAGCGGATCTCCCGCGCCCTGTCCCAGTGCAGCCTGTTCGTCTCGATCGGCACCTCCGGCAACGTCTATCCGGCGGCCGGCTTCGTGCAGGAGGCGATCTTTTCAGCCCGCGCCCATACGGTCGAGCTCAACATGGAGCCGAGCGAGGGCGCGACGATGTTCGCCGAGACGGTCTACGGCCCGGCGACCGAGGTCGTGCCGGACTATGTCGCGCGCATCCTCGCCGAGGGCTTTTGAGCGAAGAACTTGAGGTTCTCTGGGACGAGGTGCGCGGCTGCACCCTGTGCATCGCCGATCTGCCGCTCGGTCCGCGCCCGGTGTTGCGGCCGTCGGCGACGGCGCGGCTGCTGATCGTCGGCCAGGCGCCGGGCACGAAGGTCCATGAGAGCGGCATCCCGTGGAACGACCCGAGCGGCGACCGGCTGCGCGACTGGCTGGGGATCGGCCGCGAGACCTTCTACGACAGGCGCCGCGTCGCCATCGTGCCGATGGGCTTCTGCTATCCGGGACGGCTGCCGCGTTCCGGGCGTGGACGTTCCGGGGGCGACGCCCCGCCCCGGCCGGAATGTGCGCCGCACTGGCACGCCGCCCTGCTGGCCCTGATGCCGGCGGTCGAACTCACCCTGCTGGTCGGGCAGTACGCCCAGGCGCATTATCTCGGCGGCCGGCGCGGCAAGACGCTGACCGAGACCGTCTTCCATTGGCGCGATTTCCTGCCCGACTACCTGCCGACCCCGCACCCGAGCTGGCGCACCCGCGGCTGGGTCGCCCGCAACCCCTGGTTCGAGGCCGAACTCCTGCCCGAACTGCAGGCACGGGTGGCGGCGTTGGTGGAGGAGCCGGCGGCGGGGTGAAGCGCGGCGGCGTGGGGGCGAAGCGATCGGGCATCGTGCCGGACGGGCCGGACGGGTCGGGCGGGCCGGGCGGGCCGGGCGGGCCGGGCGCCAAAATCAGACAGACCGTTCTTTATCATAACTTTTTTTCGATTCGGCGACCTGGGAAGCACCTGAACCCCGCGGAATCGCTGGAAAACGCGATTCGGGAGCGCCGCAAATTCATTTTATTTAGGAAATATTTCTATATCTCGTACCAGGCAACGCGGCACTTTTGAAGCGTCCAGGAAATACAAACCCATTGCCGTCCCGGATCCCGATCCGGCGGCGAAGCGCCGCCTCTTCGCCCCGGTTGCTTCCCCGGACGGAGCGAAGCGAAGATCCGGGGGCCAGAGTCACGGGTAAGAATCACGGGTAAGAGCCTTTCGGGTCGGCCCTTCGGCTCCGCTCAGGGCAGGCCCCTGGGCTCCGGATCGGGGTCCGGGGCGGCACTGCTTTGAGTTATGGGGACAGGGCGGCCGGGCCTTCCGGACGTCCGGGGCGTCGGCCGGCCGCTGCGCGCACACTTCGGGCGTCGACAGGGCCGATATAGGGCGCGGAAGCCGCCGCGTCAAGGAATTAAATTGTAAAACAGGAAATAATTTTCATCGCCAGCGGCGGCGCCACGGGCGCGTGGACCTTGCGGCGCGGCGGATTTTTCCCCTTGCCCCGGCAGGCTTCCACCAGCACATCTGCGGGCACATCCTCAGCGGGACGCATTCCCCAGGCAGCCGGGACCGGAGCGATGAAACAGAAGGGCGACGTGAAGAAGGTCGTGCTGGCCTATTCCGGCGGGCTGGACACCTCCGTGATCCTGCGCTGGCTGCAGGACACCTACGCTTGCGAGGTCGTGACCTTCACCGCCGACCTCGGCCAGGGCGAGGAACTGGAACCGGCCCGGCGCAAGGCCGAGATGCTCGGCATCAAGGAAATCTACGTCGAGGACCTGCGCGAGGACTTCGTCCGCGACTATGTCTTCCCGATGTTCCGCGCCAACGCGGTCTACGAGGGCGCCTACCTGCTCGGCACGTCGATCGCCCGGCCGCTGATCGCCAAGAGGCAGATCGAGATCGCCAGGGAGACCGGCGCCGACGCGGTCGCCCACGGCGCGACCGGCAAGGGCAACGACCAGGTCCGCTTCGAGCTGACCTACCTCGCCCTCAAGCCCGACATAAAGATCATCGCGCCGTGGCGGGAATGGGACCTGACCAGCCGGACGCGCCTCGTCGACTATGCCGAGAAGCACCAGATTCCGCTGCCCAGGGACAAGCGCGGCGAGCCACCGTTCAGCCAGGACGCCAACCTGCTGCACATTTCCTCGGAAGGCAAAGTGCTGGAGGACCCGTGGCAGGCGGCCGACTACGACCTGATCCTGACGCGCATGGTCTCGCCGATGGACGCGCCGGACCGGCCGACGGAAATCGAGATCGACTTCGAGCGCGGCGACCCGACGGCGATCGACGGCGAGGCGCTGAGCCCGGCGGCGCTGCTGACCCGGCTCAACGAACTGGGCGGCGCGAACGGCATCGGCGCCATCGACATCGTCGAGAACCGCTTCATCGGCATGAAATCCCGCGGCGTCTACGAGACGCCGGGCGGCACGATCCTGTTCCACGCCCGCCGGGCGATGGAATCGATCACGCTGGAGCGCGGCGCGGCCCATCTCAAGGACGAGCTGATGCCGCGCTATGCCGAGATGGTCTACAACGGCTTCTGGTTCGCGCCCGAGCGGGAGATGCTCCAGGCCGCCATCGACCGCGCCAGCGAACGGGTGAACGGCACGGTGCGCCTGAAGCTCTACAAGGGCAACGTCATCGTTACCGGACGCCAATCGCCGGACAGCCTGTACGACGAAGCCATCGTCACCTTCGAGGAAGACGCCGGCGCCTACGACCAGCGCGACGCCGAAGGCTTCATCCGCCTGAACGCCCTGCGCCTGCAACTGCTCGGAAGGCAGGGCGGGCGGTAGGGCGGGCGCCGCGACCCGCCCTTCGACCGGCTCAGGGCGGGCTTTCGATCCGCGCCGTGCCTGAGTCGGTGCACGGTCCGATCAGCCGAAAGGAGAGAAACGCCATGCCATACAAAATCGTCGTCCCGGAGGGCTCCGCTCCTCCCCTGGCGCCATATTCTCCCGGCGTACGCGCCGGCAACACGGTGTACGTCTCGGGGATCGTCGCCCTCGACGCCGACGGCAACACGGTCGGCGTGGGCGATGTGAAGGCCCAGACCCGGCATGTTCTGGAGGCGATCAAGGCGGTCGTCGAAGCGGCCGGGGGGTCTATGGAGGATATCGCCTTCAACCAGATCTTCCTCAGCGACCTGGGCGACTATGCCGGCATGAACGAAGTGTACCGCGCGTATTTTCCGACCGATCCGCCGGCCCGTTACTGCATTCGCGCCGATCTCGTGAAGCCCGAGTTCCTGGTCGAGATCGCGAGCACCGCACACATCGGGGATTGACCCCCGGGCAACGGGAAATTGGGCGCCGGGCGCGGCGTTTCCCGGGCTAACCCGCCGGTTCTTCGATCCCCGCCTGCTGGCAGGCGGCCGTCACCGTGTTGGCGAGCAGGCAGGCGATGGTCATGGGGCCGACGCCGCCGGGAACCGGGGTGATCGCGCCGGCGACCTTCGCCGCCGACTCGAAATCGACGTCGCCGACCAGGCGCATCTTGCCCTCCGGCGCGCCGGGCCGGTCGTCCGGAATCCGGTTGATGCCGACGTCGATCACCGTGGCGCCGGGCGCGATCCAGTCGCCCGGCACCATGCGCGGCCGGCCGACGGCGGCGATGAGGATATCGGCGCGGCGGCATTCGCCCGCCAGGTCCTTCGTGCGCGAATGGGCGATGGTGACCGTGCAATGCTCGCCGAGCAGCAGCTGGGCCATCGGCTTGCCGACGATGTTGGAGCGGCCGAGCACCAGGGCGCGCAGGCCCTTGAGCTCGCCCAGCCGGTCCTTCAGCATCATCAGGCAGCCGCGCGGCGTACACGGCACCAGCGCCTGGCCGCCGGTCGCCAGCCGGCCGGCGTTGACGACGTGGAAGCCGTCGACATCCTTGTCCGGGTCGATGGCGTCGAGCACGGCGGCCTCGGAAACATGGTCCGGCAAGGGTAGCTGCACCAGGATGCCGTGGACGGCCGGATCGTCGTTCAGTTGCCGCACGAGCGCTAGCAGCGTTTCCTGGTCCGTCTCCGCCGGCAGCTTGTGCTCGAAAGAGTTCAGCCCGGCCTCGACGGTCGCCTTGCCCTTGTTGCGGACATAGACCTGGCTCGCCGGATCCTCGCCGACCAGCACGACGGCGAGGCCGGGGGTCAGCCCGTGGCCGGCTTTCAGCGCGGCGACCTGCCGGGCGACGGTTTCGCGGAGACGGGCGGCAAAGGCCTTGCCGTCGATGACGTTCGATCGGTCCATGGTCGGGAAGTTCCGGCGAAAGGGCGTGTCGGGAAGGCGGGGCTGCCCGGCTGCGTCAACGGAAGGCCATGCCGGCGCAGGCCGGGATGACGGCGTATTCGGCGAGCAGGCTGCGGATCGCCCAGATGGCGATGAAGACGATAATGGGCGAGAAATCCAGCGCGCCGGTGTGCGGCAGGAAGCGGCGGATCGGCCCGAGGATCGGTTCGATCAGGCGCTGGAGCCCGTCGAAGATGACGTTGACGAAGCGGTTGTAGGCGTTGATCACGCCGAACGACATCAGCAGGCTCAGCACGATGTAGATGATCAGGATCCAGGTGAAGATCCCGAGGATCATGTCGATCAGTTGGACCAGGGTGCACATGGGCGGGCGGCGATTGCGGGCTGGTTCGGCGAAAAGCGCCGCGACCCTATCGGGGCGACCGGCGCATGGCAAGGTTTTGGGCAAGGTTTTGGGCAACGATTTGGGCCGCGCGGCAGTGCATCGCCAGCCGTTGCCCGGCCGCCGGAAGGGCCGCCAACCGGGCCGCGTGCCAATGCGGCGGGCCCGCACCCCGACTTGCCCCGTGACGTGCCCCGTCTTGACTTGCCGCACCGCGGCACCCCATATGCCGCCACTGCAGGCCGGCCCGCGAACCGGGGCCGGGGCAAGCCGGAATTCCTGCCCGCCGCCTGCTGCACGACATGCCTTTGGTGCGGGGCCGTAGCTCAGATGGGAGAGCGTCGCGTTCGCAATGCGAAGGTCAGGGGTTCGATTCCCCTCGGCTCCACCAAATCCCGCCCACGCAAAATTTTCCGTGAATCGCCGGCGCGCCGCGCGTAAGGAAAGCGGCGTGACAGATGACATCGATACTCTCGCGGTCGAGGTCTGGCGCGGCGATGCGCGCGGCGGCGGCTATGTCGCCTATGCGGTGCCGCGGCGGGAGAGCCAGACCGTCCTCGACGTCGTGACCTGGATCCAGCACAACGCCGAGCCGGCGCTGGCCTACCGCTTCGCCTGCCGGGTCGGCATGTGCGGCTCCTGCGCCATGACGGTGAACGGCGCGCCGCGCTGGACCTGCCGGACCCATGTGCGCCGGGTCGCGAAGGCCGGGCGGCTGCGCATCGCGCCCCTGCGCAACCTGCTGGTGATCCGGGACCTCGCCGCTGACATGGCGCCCTTCTTCGACAAGTGGACGGAAGCCGGCGGGACCTTCGCGCCGACCGCGACCCGCGACGAACCGGCGGCGGAGATTCCGCCCGAAACGCCCGAGCGGGCGGCGGCGGACGCCGGCATCGAATGCATCAACTGCGCGGTCTGCTACGCCGCCTGCGATACGGTGGCGATGGCGCCGGATTATCTCGGCCCGGCGGCGCTCAACCGCGCCTGGACCCTGCTCAACGACGCGCGCGACGGCGGGCAGGCCGGGCGGCTGAAGGCCGTGTCGGGCGATAACGGCTGCGCCAACTGCCATTCCCACCAGAGCTGCGCCGACCTGTGCCCGAACGGGCTGAACCCGACCGCCGCCATCGCCGGGCTGAAGCGCCGGGCCGGCCGGGCCTGGCTGCGCGGCGGCGCGTAGGGCGATGACCGATATCCGGCTCTACATGCTGCAGCGGATCAGCGCGATGATCCTGGCCCCGCTGATCGTCGGCCACATCGTCACCATGATCGTCGCGGTGCAGGACGGGCTGAGCGCGGCGGAAATCCTCGGCCGGACCCAGGGCAGCCTGTGGTGGGGCCTGTTCTACGGCCTGTTCGTCGCCGCGGTGTCGGTCCACGCCGCCATCGGCCTGCGCACGGTCGCCTTCGAATGGCTGAAGCTGAAGGGCCGCGCGCTCGACATGCTCGGCTGGATCGTCTTCGCCGGCCTGCTGGCGCTCGGCGGGCGCGCCGTCGCGGCGGTGGTGCTATGACCGCTTCGTCAGCCGCGCCGAGGGCGCGAATTCACGCCGGGGCCCATCGCGGCCATCCGCTGTGGATCGTCTGGCTGGTCCACCGCCTGTCCGGCCTCGCCCTGGCGCTCTTCCTGCCCGTGCATTTCCTGGTGCTCGGCCTGGCGCTCAACGATCCCGCCGCGCTCGACGGCGCGCTGCGCTGGATGGACAATCCCTGGGTCAAGGCGGCGGAGACCGGACTCGTCCTGCTGCTCGGCCTGCACCTGTTCGGCGGCCTGCGCCTGCTGGCGCTCGAATTCCTGCCCTGGTCGCCGCGCCAGAAGACTTTCGCCGCCGCCGCCGTCGCGCTCGCCTGCGCCATCTCGGCCGGTTTCCTCTTAAGCGCGGTCTGACCCGTGCCGGCTTCGCGCGCCCGATGACCGCGGGCCCCCTCGACCGGCACGATACCGACATCCTGATCGTCGGCGCGGGCGGGGCCGGCCTGTTCGCGGCCCTGCACGCCTGCCGGGCGGCGCCGGAACTGTCGGTGACGATCGCCGTCAAGGGCCTGCTCGGCAAGTCCGGCTGCACCCGCATGGTCCAGGGCGGCTACAACGTGGCGCTCAGCCCCGGCGATTCGGTCGAGCGCCATTTCATGGACACGATCGCCGGCGGCAAGTGGCTGCCCCATCAGGAGATCGCCTGGCGGCTGTGCGAGACCGCGCCGGTGCGCATCCGCGAACTCGAGAACGAGATCGGCTGCTTCTTCGACCGCAACGCCGACGGCACGCTGCACCAGAAGGCCTTCGCCGGCCAGTCCTTCGACCGCACGGTCCACAAGGGCGACCTGACCGGCATCGAGATCGTCAATCGGCTGATGGAGCAGGTGCTCGCCCGGCCGGTCGACCGGCTGGAGGAGCACCGGGCGCTCGCCCTGATTCCGGACCGTGCGGGCGGCGCGCTCGCCGGCGTGCTGTTCGTGGACACGCGCAGCGGCGCCTTCCGCTTCGTCCGCGCGAAGGCCGTGCTGCTGGCGACCGGCGGCGGGCCGACCATGTACCGCTACCACACACCCTCGGGCGACAAGAGCATGGACGGGCTGGCCATGGCCCTGCGCCGCGGCCTGCCCCTGCGCGACATGGAGATGGTGCAGTTCCACCCTACCGGCCTGCTCGCCGGCCCGGACACGCGCATGACCGGCACGGTGCTGGAGGAAGGGCTGCGCGGCGCCGGCGGCCACCTGCTCGACGGCGACGGTCGCCGCTTCATGTTCGATCACGACGGCGCGGGCGAGCGCGCAACCCGCGATATCGTGAGCCGGGCGATCTTCGCGGAGATGCGGGAGGGCCGGACGACGCCCCACGGCGGCGTCTATATCGCGATGAGCCATCTGGGGCCGGACGCGGTGCGCGCGCAGTTCGGCGGCATGGTCCGGCGCTGCGCCGACTGCGGCTTCGACCTCGCCGGCGGCCGGGTCGAGGTCGTGCCGACGGCGCATTATTTCATGGGCGGCCTGGTCTGCGATCCGGAGACGCGGACGGAACTCCCCGGCCTCTACGTCGCCGGGGAGGATGCCGGCGGCGCTCACGGCGCCAACCGGCTCGGCGGCAACGGCGTCGCCAACTCCACGGTCTTCGGGGGGATCGCCGGCGACACGATGGCCGCGGACCTGTCGGGCCCGGGCGCAGCCTTCCGCAAGCCGGACGAAGACCTGCTGGCGGCGGAAATCGCGCGCGCCCTGCACCCGTTCGGCCGGATCGGTTCCGGAGGTCCGGCTGGCGGCGTCCACGCCCTGCGCCGCCGGCTCATGGACCTGATGTGGGACGATGCCGGCGTCATGCGCACGGCCGGGAGCCTCGAACGCGCGCTGGCGGAATTGGGCGATCTGAAAGCCGAACTGCTCGAAACCGGCCTTGCGGACGGCGGCCGGGCGTTCAACCTAACCTGGCACGACTGGCTCAACCTGCGCAGCCTGGTCGAGGTCTCCGAAGCGATCGCGGCCGCGGCCCTTGCGCGGGAAGATTCCTGCGGCGCCCACTACCGGGAGGATTTCGCGGACGAGGGCGACCCCGCCAACGCCAGCTTCACGGTCATCCGGCAAACCGGCGACGGCCTTGATGTTTCGGCCGAGCCGGTCAATTTCACCATCGTGGCGCCCGGCGAGTCGCTGCTCGGCGAAGACCACGCAACCCTCGCTGCGGTTTGACCCGGAGTCGGGATGAAGGGGACATGCCGATGATCTCCATCGACAATATCCACCGCACCGCGCTCACCCTGATGAGCAAGGCGGCGATCGAGATTCCCGACGATTATCTCGACGGGCTGCGCCGGGCCGCCGCAGCGGAAGACGGCGATCTGTCTTCCTTCGTGCTTGAAGCGATGCTGGAGAATTACGACGCCGCCAAGGAGGACGGCCGCGCCATGTGCGGCGACACCGGCTGCCCGCGCTGGTACGTCAAGCTGGCCAACGACGCGCAAATCGAGGGCGGGCCGGTCGCGCTTGAACAGACCTTGCGCCGGGCGACGGCGGACGCGACCCACAACATCCCCCTGCGCCCCAATCGCGTCCATCCGCTGTGGCGCACCGACCACGATAACAATGTCGGCATCGCCGCGCCGGAGATCGAGGTCGCCTTCGAGCCGGACGGCGACTGGATCGACCTCACGACCGTCCACAAGGGCGGCCTGTTCGGCACCGACTACCGGATGCTGTTCCCGTCCGACGGGATCGAGGGGATCAAGCGCTTCTATCTCGATTCGCTGGTCGCCTTCGGCAAGCGCGGCCTGGCCTGCCAGCCGGCGATCATCGGCATCGGCCTGGGCGGCTCCAAGGACAGCTGCATGGTGCTGGGCAAGCGCGCGGCCTGCCTGCGCACGGTCGGCGACCGCAACCCCGACCCGGAGATCGCCGCGCTGGAGCGCGCGTTCGTCGACCTGGGCAACAGCATCGGCATGGGCGCCATGGGCTTCGTCGGCAAGTCCATGGTGGTCGATTGCCATATCGAGGTCGGCTACTGCCACACCGGCGGCATGCAGATGAGCGTGCACGCCTTCTGCCTGTCGTCGCGCCGGGCCTGCGCCCGCCTCCACGGCGACGGCCGGGTCGAATACCGCACCGATCCGCGATGGTTCACGCCCTACCAGCGCCGCGAGACGGTCGAGTGGCCGCCGGCTGCCGTTGCAGCGGCGGTGGCATGAACAAGGTCCGCCTGAGTACGAGCCCGGACCGGGCGGCGCTGGCGGCGCTGTCCCTGGGCGACGTCGTCTATCTCGACGGCACGGTCTACACCGCGCGCGAGGGCGTCTACCGGCGCGTCGTCGAAGACGGGGAAGCTCTGCCGTTCGACCCGGCGGCCGTCAGCGCCACGAATTTCCATTGCTCCCCGGCCGCCACGATCGACGCCGACGGCAGCACCCGGATCGGCGCGGTGACGGCAACCGCCTCCTTCCGGTTCAGCAAATGGATCGGCCCGTGGCTCGACCGCTCCGGCGCGACGCTGATCCTCGGCAAGGGCGGCATGAGCCCGGAAGACTACCGCAACCACTTCGTGCGCAACGGCGCGGTCTATCTCACCACCGTCGGCTACGGCACCGGCGCCCTGCTCGGGCGCGGCATCCGGCGAGTGAAGGACGTGCACTGGCGCGAAAAGCTCGGGCTCGCCCAGGCGGTGTGGGTCATCGAGGTCGAAAATTTCGGCCCGTTCCTGGTCGAGAGCGACCTGGCGGGCAACAGCCTGTTCGAGCGCGAAAACGCCAAGATCGCCGCCGGCCTCGACAGGGTCTACGAAGGCACCCGCCCGGCCGTCATGAAGCGCTTCGGCGAAACCGACGACCGCCGCGACGAAATGATCTGAGGCGGGTTTGGTGCTGCCGGAGCGGCATCGGCGATGGCGTTCGCGCCAGCTTCCCGCGCCTTCCGGAATGTTGCTTCACCGACAGAATAATCGCGCGAAACGAATCCCCCTCCCCTTGGGGGAGGGGCAAGGGGAGGGGGCGTCTGCCGTTGCAACAACACTGCCTCTAGCAATGCTCCGGCCGCCGTATACCCCTCCCCCTAACCCCCTCCCTCAAGGATTCCTCTGCGAAAAGCCGCGCGCGTCCGCGGCGCTATACCTCCCCCTCTTCAGAGGGGGAGGCCCGGGGGGGGGGGCGTGCCGCGAGCCGCACGGTGCCGCAAGGCGACTCCTGCGGCGGGCCGAAACACCCCCATCCCCTCCGCTGCGCTCCGGGACTTCCCCCGCTGAAGCGGGGGAAGGATAACTCTTGCGGTTCGAAACCGTTTCGCAGAGGAATCCTCAAGGGGAGGGGGGACGCCTTGCTTTCTCCGTCGGTCCCGACTCACGGCCATTCGAAGTGGAATCCTTGGGAGCGGGAGCTAAGGACCGCGCCGGCCCCCTACACCATCGCCTGCATCGTCTCGATCCGGTCGGCCTCCCCGGCGGGCTTGTCCCAGCGGATGCGGGCGATGCGGGGGAAGCGCATGGCGAGGCCGGACTTGTGGCGCGGGCTCAGGTGGATGCTGTCGAAGGCGACCTCGAAGACCAGCCGCTTCTCGACCTCGCGCACCGGGCCGAATCGGTTCACCGTGTGGTTGCGCACCCATTTGTCAAGCTGCGCCAGCTCGTCGTCGGTAAAGCCGAAATAGGCCTTGCCGACCGGCACCAGCTCCGCGCCGCGCCAGACGCCGAAGGTGTAGTCGGAATAGAAGGAGCTGCGCCGGCCGTGGCCGCGCTGGGCATACATCAGCACGGCGTCGGCCGAGAGCGGATCGCGCTTCCACTTGAACCACAGGCCGGTCTTGCGGCCCGGCTCGTAGCGGCTGTCGCGACGCTTGAGCATCAGCCCTTCGCGGCCGAGCCGGCGCGCCTCGGCCTGGAGCGTGGCGACGCTCCCCCAATCCGGCGCGTCGAGCAGGGCGGACAGTTCGATATCCGGATGATCGTGGCGCGCCACGAAAACCTCCAGCCGCCCGCGGCGGTCCGCGAGCGGCAGGCCGCGCAGGTCCGCCGGCCCGTCGAACAGGATGTCGTAGGCGATGACATAGGCCGGGCGGTCGGCCAGCATCTTCTTTGAGACCGTTTTGCGGTTCAACCTTTGCTGCAGCGCGTTGAAGGAGGCCGGATCGGCGGACGCGGGATCGGCAGCGTCGCGCACCAGCAGTTCGCCGTCGAGCACGCCGTCGAAGCCCATCGCGTCCAGCACGTCCGGGAAGGCGGCGGAGATATCGTCCCCGGCGCGCGAATAGAGCCGCCGCTCAGCACCGCGCGCGGCCAGCTGCACCCGGACGCCGTCCCACTTCCATTCGACCAGCCAGTCGGCCGGGTCAAGATCGGCGCGCTCCTCCAGCGGATGGGCGAGCATGAAGGGCCGGAAGACGGGGCGTTCGGACAGGTCCGGCCGCTCGGCCCCGCCGTCGAGCCAGGCGAACACGTCGCCATAGGGCGGCTCGACCGCGTGCCACACTTCCTCGATCTCTTCGACCGCTGTATCGAACGCCTGACCCAGCGCCACCCGGGCGAGCCGGGCCGAGACGCCGATGCGCAGGCCGCCGGTGATCAGCTTGAGCAGGGCCCAGCGCCCGGTCGCGTCGAGCCCGTCGAGCCAGCCGGACACCAGGCCGCGCACCTCCGTCCGCCCGGCGCGTTGCAGCGATTCCACGACGTGCGAAAGCGGCGGCGGCGCAGCCTCGCCCTGCGTCTGCCACAGCAGCGCCGTGGTCTCCGCCAGGTCGCCGACATAGTCGTAGCTGAGCGCGAACAGCACCTCGTCGGTCTGTTCGCGGGCGAGGTCGCGGATCGCGCCGGCCTTGGCGTTGGGGAAGTCCAGGCCGCCGGTGAGCGCCGCCATTGCCCAGCCGCGATCCGGATCCGGCGTGCGCCGGAAATAGTCCGCCAGCAGGCGCAGCTTGGCGTTGCGCGACGGCGTGTAGACCAGCCGGTCGAGCAGCGCGGCGAAGCTCTTCACGGCCGCCCCACGCCGGTCATCCACGCCCTACTCATCCTCGTCCTCCCGCCCGATCAGGGAGAGGGCGCGGGCGCGGATGCCGCGCTGGCCGGCCCAGTGGACCAGCGCTTCCTCCCGTCCGTGGGTGATCCAGACCTCCGGCGCGCCGACCTCCCCCAGCGTTGCGGTGAGTTCGTCCCAGTCCGCGTGGTCGGAGATGATCAGCGGCAGTTCCACGCCGCGCTGCCTGGCCCGCTGGCGCACCCGCATCCAGCCCGAAGCCATGGCCGTCACCGGGTCGGGCAGGCGGCGCGACCAGCGGTCGGTCAGCGAACCGGGCGGCGCCAGCACGATCTCGCCGGCGAAGTCTGCGCGCT
>MKWU01001237.1_pt1 | contig 45705 bp, 39 predicted proteins | sample 809101 | NCBI WGS metagenome assembly MKWU01 (sample SAMN05860141, study PRJNA318959) | sponge metagenome | host: Aplysina aerophoba | place: Slovenia: Piran, Adriatic Sea, Gulf of Piran | collected 2013-05-07 | reverse complement strand
AGGCGGCGCCGTGCTGGCCGGACTGCGGAAAATGATCGCGCTGGGACGCATCGACCGGGCCGACCGGGTCGTGCTCTTCAACACGGGTAGCGGGCACAAGTACGTGGACAACCTGGCAGAATTGCATGAAGGAGCTTAGCTATACGTAACGGATGTATGAGACCTTGTTTCATCGTCGGATTCGAGATTATGAGTTGCGCTCCGACTGTTATTTAAGACTTGCCAAATTGTGTCTGGAAGCATGAGGCGCAACCTTGAATCATGACCTGTTTCCGTTGACCATGAGGACGAACGGCGTCATATTCTTCGATAGAGGACGGAGCAGAATGGCCGGATTTACCGATCCACTCTTTCGAAGGGAAGATTGCCATGAAAGTCAGGGTTACTGTTGTAATAGAACCTGATGGCGAACAGTTTCATGCATATTCAACGGTCCAGAGCGTTGAGGTCCCATGGCCGTCAGCCGTTCCTCGCTAGAGCAACTCAAATCCAGAACCTCCGCCGACTTTATACGCGCTCTTAAACGGGACAATTGGGAAGAATTGACGAACAGAGGTGCAACACGGCCATTCACCAAAACCAACGCTTCAGGTAAACGGCTTCGAGTAGTAATACATTATCACCCCAAAAACACCTATGGGCCCAAACTCCTGAAGTCACTGATGGAAGATACAGGTTGGACGGACGGTGATCTGAGACGACTTAAACCGATCAGATAGTCAATCGGGCCAATTCCAACACATCTTTAAATAACCAATGCGAAGATACGTCCTTTCCGTCACCGCACTGCTCCTCCTTTCCGCGCCTGCCGCCAGCGCCCAGAAGATGCTGATCTTCATGGACCTGGAACAGCAGGACCATCTCAAGGCCTATGGCATTGCCTTTCAGGCGCTTGAGCAGGGCTATACCGTAGAATGGCTGCTGAATTACCGCGGTGGATCCTTTATCATGGACCCCACGGCGGACCGGGTGCGGGCCTGTCACCTGCGCGGCGTGAGCTTCAAGGTGATCGACGGCGCGGAACTGTTCCGGATCTACGCCCACATCGACGAAAACAACATGGACAGGGTACTACTCGAAAAAGCGCCCGGTATCGCCGTGTACACCCGGCCCGACAAGCGGCCGTGGGACGACGCCGTGACCATGGCGCTCGAGTACGCGGAGGTGCCCTACGAGACGATCTTCGACGAGGAAGTCCTGACCGGCGCATTGAAGGAATACGACTGGCTGCACCTGCACCACGAGGATTTCACCGGGCAGTACAGCAAATTCTACAGCTATCACCGCATGCCCTGGTACCAGCAACAGCAGGCGACCGACGAAACGCTGGCAAGGACCCTGGGGTACACGACGGTAGCGGAGGCCAAGAAGGCCGTGGCGCAGGGCATCAGGTCCTACGTGGGGAACGGCGGGTTTATCTTCGCCATGTGCGCTGCGACTGAAACCCTGGAGATCGCGCTGGCGTCGGCACACACCGACATCGTGGCGCAGGAGTACGACCATACGCCCGTCGATCCCGATGCCCAGTCCAAGCTGGACTTCGGCCAGACGTTCGCATTCGAGAACTTCGCGCTGCAACTGAACCCGCTTGTCGGTTCATTTTCCAACATCGACGTGAACCAGGTCAACGCCGGCAAGGTGCCGACCGGACCCTTCACCCTCTTCGATTTCTCAGCCAAGTACGACCCGGTTCCCACCATGCTTACCCAGAACCACGTCAACTACATAGCCGGGTTTTACGGCCTGTCCACTTCCTTTCAACGCGACGTGCTCAAGCGTACCGTGGTCGTCCTCGCCGAGGAAGCCGGAACTGATCACGTCAAGTATCTCCACGGCAACTACGGACAGGGGACTTTCACCTTCTACGGAGGGCACGATCCGGAGGACGAAGAGCACCTGGTGGGCGATCCGCCGACCGATCTCTCCCTCCACAAGAACTCCCCGGGTTACCGGCTCATCCTGAACAACGTCCTCTTCCCCGCGGCCAAGAAGAAAAAGCGTAAAACCTGACGGCAGATCCAGCAACAAATCAAAAACACTTGCCGGTCTGCGCCGTGTCGGGTATAATGTTTGTTACCTCACACAGGTTACCAGCAAAGTCATTTTAAAAGAACCTTTGCTATAAAATAGGGAATCCTGCTCCGGGTATCGATGGCATGCCTCACCAGATTGGAGGACGTCAGAACTGCCCGGGGGGACAACCACTGTTCCGAACAGGTTCTCCTAAAAATACTTATGCTCGCCTGTGTGGGGTATTTTATTGCCCGGACGCGAAAGCACGGTGTGACGTTCCTGTCCATGCTCACGCCACCTTCCGGTAAGTAAGCTACGATATAAGAATCCCCCATGCTACAAAACCTGACGCTGGGACAGCACTATCCCGGCGAGTCTTCCATACACCGCCTGGACCCACGCACCAAGCTGTGCGGCGCCCTGGCATTGATGGCGGCGCTGATCTGGGTAAAGACCCTGCCGCTGTTCTTTTTCATGCTGGCCGCGATCGCGGTCCTGGTCCGGATCTCCAGCGTTCCGCTCCGCCTGCCCCTGAACAACCTGAGGGCCTTCCGGCTGATCCTGATCATCACCTTCGCCGCCCACGCCTGTTTCACGCCGGGGGAAGCGGTGATAATCGCGGGATACACCGTGCCGGGACCCAGCTGGGAGGGAATGTTTCAGGGTGTGGTTTTCTCCCTGCGCCTGATGGTCATCATGCTGATCGCGGCGCTCCTGATGCTGACCACGTCGCCGCTGGACATATCGGACGGCATAGAGCGGCTGCTCAAACCCCTTGAACGGTTCGGGCTGCCGGCCCATGACCTGGCCATGATGATGGTCATCGCCCTGCGGTTCATCCCCACGCTGGTGGAGGAAGCCGATCGCCTGCAGAAGGCCCAGGCCGCCCGGGGCGCCGACTTCACCGGCAATCCCATCCGGCGCGTAAAGAAAATGACGGCTTTGCTGGTGCCGCTCATGCTTTCGGCCTTCCGCCGGGCCGAAGACCTGGCCGTCGCCATGGAGTCCCGTTGCTACCGGGGCGGTACCGGACGCACCCAGTTCCGCGTCATGGCCCTTGCCCGGAACGATTACGTGGCCATCGCCGCCGTGACGACCCTGCTCGTGCTTAGCGCGGCCGCCAACAGTCTCGAGCGCATCAGCTTCCTGTTCTGATCCGCTACCTTCCCAAACTCGCCTACCGTCATGCGCACCCTGGTCCTTAAGATCGAATACGACGGCACCGGCTTCCTCGGCTGGCAGCTCCAGCCCGAAGGCCGCACCGTGCAGGGCGTCCTGGAGGAGGCGATGCGCACCATTCTGCAGGCGGACCTCCGCGTGACCGCGGCCGGGCGTACGGACGCCGGTGTGCACGCCACCGGCCAGGTCGTCCACTTCAGGACGGATTCGGACATGGTGGTGGACCGGCTTAAAAAGGGGTTGAACGGCGTCCTGCCTCCGGACGTGCGCGTCCTGGAAGCACTGCAGGCGGCCGATGATTTCCACGCCCGGTTCAGCGCGGTGGGACGCCGGTACGCCTATCGGATCACCCGGCGACCCAGCGCAATCCACCGGCACCATGCCTGGCACGTGGCCTACCCGCTGGACGTCGACGCCATGCGCCGGACCTGTGTTCCCCTGGTTGGCCGGCACGACTTCACGTCCTTCTGCCAGGCCACTTCGACGGCCGACGGCACGGAATGCGAGGTGCGGGAACTGGACTGGATCGAGGAGGAGGACGAACTCCGCCTGCATATCGAGGCGAACCGCTTCCTCCACCACATGGTGCGGACCATCGTGGGCACGGCCGTGGACATCGGCCGGGGCCGCTGGAAGGAAAGCGTCATGGCCGAGATGCTGGAGGCGAAAGACCGCCGGGCGGCGGGCCCGAATGCACCGGCCCACGGGCTCTGCCTGGAGGCGGTGCGCTATCCTGGCGAATTCGAGATCTGAGGACCGAACAGATTATATGATCACGGACCGCCGCCGCGGCGGTCCACGTACGCGTCGATCTCGTCGCATACCTTGTGCAACACGGCGACGTCGCGCTGTTCCAGCCTCAGGCTCCGTCGGAGGACGCGGCGGATGGACCGCAGGAAGGTCTCCTCACTCGGAAGGGACGTGAAACCGAGCCGAAGCAGCGTCTCGTGGACGCGATGGGTAACGCGTTCCACTTCACTGTTCCCCGCCAGGCGCACCTCGGACGCGGGCGGCGCCTCTCCTCCGGCACGAAAAAGCTCGTACACGCAGACCATGACCGACTGGGCGAGGTTCAGGGACGGATAGGTCATCGCCGCGGGGATCCGGGCGATGGCGTTGCAGCGTTGCAGTTCATCGTTCAGCAGGCCGCGGTCTTCCCGCCCGAAGAGGATTCCGGCGGGCTGGTTCCGCGCCACGGCGGTAATTTCGGCGCAGGCCTGGTCGATGGGTTGGATGGGATTCAGCCAGATGCCGCGCGTGCGGTTGGTCGTGCCGACGACAAGGGCGAGATCCCTCACCGCCTCCTCCAGCGTCGGGACTACGCGGGCGTTATCGAGGATCTCCCCGGCGCCGTGGGCCATCCAGCGGGCCTCAGCCTCCTGGCGGAATTCGACCGGGTTGATCAGGACGAGGCGGGAAAGCCCCATGGTCGTCATGGCCCGGGCGACGGCCCCTATGTTGCCGGGTACCTTCGGTTCTACGAGTACGATGTGAATGCGCGAGAAATAGTCCGGCGCGATGCTTTCCGTTCGATCAGCCATTGGTATTTCCAGGTCTATCGGGCCTTGACTGAACAACGCAGCCGTCCTCATGGGCATGGGACGGCTGGGAAATAACATGATTTGCTGAATGCAGGTTGGAGCAAGGCGCGCGGCACGCGATGCAGTTTGAAACATGGCACGCGATACGGAATGGACGCGGCTCACACCCGTTCCTATTCCTTCGCTTCCAGCGCTTCCACGGCGGCCTTGAGTTCGGCGATCTCGGCCTCCAGCTTCTTTTCGCGGCCCGCGATCGTGAAGAGGTAGACGAACAGCCCGACCCATATCAGCGTGTAAGCGGAAAACAGGTACCAGAAGTTCTGATCCACGGTTCAATCGCTCCTTTCTATGCTCAAGCCCGGCGCCTCGCGGACGGTCTCCTGCGAAACACCGTTCAGCGTACGAATCCCGGAAAATCCCACGCGCCCGGTCAGACCGGCGGAAAGACGTGAATCAAACGCCTACGCTACCGGGATACCGGTGCTCCACGCGCTCCCGCAGGGCCTCCGACTCGTCGCGCAAGCGCTCCAGCGCCATACGCCGGCCCATGAGGTAGAAGAAGAGCAGTGTGAAGACGACCGCCGACACACCCAGCGCGATGCGCATGTCGACTTCCATGCCCGCACCCAGGCCCTCTTCCGTCATGACCAGGGAGTCGGGGTGCAGGCCCCGCCACCACATGGTCGCGAAATGGATGAAGGGGATATCGATCGTGCCGAGGATGCCCAGCACCGCGAGGAAGGTCTTCACCTGCGGCATGTCGTCGCCGTACACGCGCAGCATCAGGTAGGCCACGTAGATGAGCCAGAGAATCATGGAGAAGGTGAGCCGGGGATCCCAGGTCCACCACGTTCCCCACACCGGCTTGCCCCAGATCGGACCGGTAATCATCACGAAGCAGCAGAAAACGAAACCGACCTCGGCGGCGCTGTAGGCCACGATGTCCCACTTTCGCTCCCGCAGCCACAGGTAGATGACGCTCGAAACGCCCACCAGGACGAAGGCGAACTCCGCGATCCAGGCGGATGCGACGTGGAAATACATGATCCGCTGCACGTCGCCCATGACCCGCTCCCGGGGCGCCCAGATCAGCGAAAGGTACAGCGTGGCGACCAGTCCCAGGAGGCAGATGAGGCCGAAGGGGGTGATGCGCAGGCGGGCGGCTATTCCAGCCATTTTCATTCCTCCATGATGTACTCGAACAGCATGACGGACGCGACCAGGAATACGACCGTGAACACTGAAAGCAGCCTGATCCAGTTGGCCATGTCTTGCCAGTCGCCTCCCTCGAAGGTGGTCCGCGTCGTTTCCACCAGCGCGATCAGGACAGGCGAGGCTACGGGCAGCAGCAGGACCGGCAGCATGACGTCCCGCATGCGCGTGTTGACGGCCACAGCGGCGAAAAGGGTGGCGACGGACGAGAATCCGACCGTTCCCAGAAAGAATATCACCAACAGTTTAGACAGATGGGGCAGGATTGTCATGTTGAAAAACAGGACGAACAGCGGAAGCATCGCCAGCTGGACCAGGCCGATGAGCGTGACGTTGCCCAGCAGCTTGCCCAGGAATATGGATCCGCGGTCGATGGGCGCGAGGAGCAGTCCGTCCAGTGTTCCCCGGTCTCTTTCCGGCGAGAAGGACCGGCTGGCGCTCAGCATGCCCGCGAAGGCGAAGGCTACCCAGATCATGCCGGGCACCACGCGCCGCACCACATCCTCCCCCGCGTTGAAGGCGAAGTTGAAGATGACCACGACGATCAGCGAGAAGACGAACATGGTCACGACCCGCTCGCGGGTCCGGTATTCCACGACCATGTCCTTGCGGTAGATCTGCCATGACTGGGCGAGTAAGGATCTCATGGGTTGCGGCTTCTCACGTTTTGTATCATCACCGGGTGATCCGGGCCGGTTCGCGCCGGAATGCGTTCCGGGCCGGTTCGCGCCGGAATGCGTTCCGGGTCGGTTCGCGCCGGGGCGGATTCCTGGCCGTAGAGCGGGTGATCCGGGCCGTAGCCGAAGCGGGTATCGGGCCGTAGCGCGCCAGGACAGGTTCGCGCCACGGACCGTTTACCGACCGGTCCTACACGGCGTGGTCCCGGTAAGCCTGTTCGAATTCTACCCTGGACAGGTCGCGTGTCCCGGCTTCGAAAACCAGACGACCCCGGTTCAGGATGGCGACGCGGTCGGCGGATTCCAGTCCGCGGGCCAGATCGTGGGTCACCAGCAGGATCGTCTTGTTCCGCGCGGTCAGGATCGTTTTCAGCATGACCAGCGCGTCCTGATCCAGCCCCGAGTAGGGTTCGTCGAGTAGCAGGACGTCCGGGTCGTGCAGCAAAGCGCGGGCGAGCGCCACCCGCTGGCGCATGCCGCGCGAAAGCGTGCGCACCGGACTCCCCGCCCTGTCATCCATGCCCACCGTGCGCAGCAGCTCTTCGATCCGCTCCTCGCTGTTTTTGATCCCGTACAGTTTCCCGTAGAACCGCAGGTTCTCCCGTACGGTCAATTCGTCGTAGAGATAGGTCTGGTAGGACAGCACGCCGATCCGTTCTCCCAGGGACTCGTCGCGGTCCCCGGTGATCACGTCTCCGTCCAGCAACACCTGTCCGCGGGACGGTCGGACGAGTCCGGCAATGATGCCCAGGAGGGTCGATTTGCCCGCGCCGTTGGGACCGAACAGCGCCAGGAAGGATCCCGGCGCCACTTCCATGTCCACCCGGTGCAATGCCCGGAAGCGGCCGTAGGTCTTGGTCAACTGGCGGATGCTGATGCCGGGCGCGGATAGATCACCCATCTCCGCTCCCGGGTTGGCGCAGCCGGAGCGCCCTGGCTTTAAGGCCGTCGCGGCGTGTGCGATAGGCGTCCTCGCCAAGTCCTCCAGCCTCAAACTGGTCGTCCAACGTGGCCAGGGCCTGGATGATCGCGGCGTACTTGCGCTCGTCTTCCGGCGAGAGATCTGCAGTGGCCGGGGGTTCGTCCGCCTGCTCGGGCTTGACGCGGATGCCCACGACGAGCCCGGCGGCGACGATGAGCACCACGAATCCCAGCATGCTCCACTTCATGACGTCCTGCCAGACCAGGATGCGGGGAAAGGCGACCCCCACCGACATGCCCCGCCCCACGCCCACGCGGTTCGACAGCAGCAGGTATTCGTCTTCGGCGATCTGCTGCACGCCGTCGTTGGTCAGGTTGGTGGCCGTCACGGTCTCACTGCTGGGTGAAACCAGTACCTGGACGCGGGCTACGTCATAGTCCATCTGCCGCGTGAACCGGTGATCGATGGACGCCCTGTCCACGTCGTAGGCGTACACGATCCGGGCGACCCCGGGGGAAATGGGCGCCGAGAAAACCAGGCCGCGGTCGGTGTGCTGAAGCCCGTCCACCATCGGCTGAAGTCCAAAGGCTTCGGCGGGGAGGGTGTAGACAAGTCCCATCCCCACGCCGGGCGGCGGCGCGAAGGTCAGGTTTCCCCGGTTCTCCACGACGATGATCTCCGTGATGGTCAGTACATCGGCATTGGCTTCGACGACCAGGTGGACCGCGCTGTGGACCAGGGCCGCGTCATCCGTCGTGATGTCGTACACCTGGAGCGGGACTTCCTGCCGTCCGGCGCCCGGTTCAAGAGGAATATGGCCTGTCAGGTAGGGCATCTCCAGGTACCGGGTGGCGACCACATAGTGAGAGCCGTCGGCCGCCAGCCCGGTGAATTCGTACCGGCCATCGCGATCAGTGACCACCCTTGCTATGGTTGCGTCCGGACCCTCTTCGGCGCTGTGATTCAGCAGGACCACCTCGTGCCCGGCCATCGGCAGGCCGGTGGTGCCGTTTACGACGGTGAGGCCGATGCTGCCCGTTTCCTGCGCCTGCGCGGGGCGGGCCGGCCAGAACCCGCAGACCGTCAGGGAGACAAGGGCCGCCAGGGCCGCATAATAAACAAAAAGCCCCGAAGGGCTGGCGTGAAGTTGATGTTTCATGAGATCAGTTCGCGTTCAGTTTTATACCGCACTGCGCACAGAATTTAGCTGTGGCGGGGTTTTCCGTTCCGCAGCCTTCGCACGCGATGCGCGTCAGTGAAGCGCCGCACTCGATGCAGAATTTCGCGGATTCCTCGTTGACTGTGCCGCAGCCCCCGCATGACTGGCCGCTCACGGGCTGCACAGGCCGCACGAGCTGAGCGGGCTGCTCCTCGGAGTTCTTCGTTACTTCAACGGGCGCTTCAACGACGGCCGCCCCGGGTTCCCTGCGCCGGCGGATCTCCAGCACCGCCTCCTCGATCTGTTCCTCTACAGGCAGTTCGCTGCCGGCGGTCCGGTCCAGTTCGTCCAGCACGTCGGAGGCTTCCTTCATGTACTCCTGCCGGAGCGTTTCGTGATCCTCGGCGGCCAGCTTGCCCATGCTGTAATCGATGTTCAACTCGCGGATGGACGAATAGATGAAGTCCTTCTTCTTCTGCAGGTCGTCCCGTCGGGCCCAGGCGGCCCAGGCGGACCGGGCGGACCAGGGGCGGCGGTCCGATCTTTCCAGCATTGGACTGATCATGTAGGCGAGTACGCCCAGTGCGAGCAGTCCGCACGCAAGCAGTGTCATAGTCCGGACCGGCTCCCCTCGTAAGCGCGCCGGCCGGACCGGCGCGGCGGCCGGTCAGGACCGGGGAAGCGGTTCCGGCGACTTCGGCTCGGTCTGCTCATACTGACCGTATCCCCCCTCGGCCTCGTACTTGGACGGACACTTGGCGTACAGTGTATGGGCGTTGAAGGTCCCATCCCGGGCGTATTCGCCCTCCACGACCACTTCGGAATCGTCCCTGAAGGTGTCGGGGACTACGCCGGTGTATACGACGGGGGCCTCGACACCGCCCTCGCGGGCAATGAAACGGATGCGCAAGGAGCCCACGTCACCGCGCTGGATCGACCCGTTCACGACCTTGCCGTGCAGACGCATGTTCTCGTCGTAGTCCACCTCGCCGGTTTCTACGGCGGCCTTCAGTTCACTCACCGTCAGGTAGTACATGGTCGCATCGGTCGCTCCGGTATAGATCAGGTAGCCGATGGCGGCGATCACCAGTCCGAAGCCTACCAGGAATTTACGCTGCTTCTTCCGCTTGCGGTTTTCCATAGCTTTTCTCCATGAATGCCCTATCCTGCGCGACCTCCGCAATATAGGCGATACGCCCGGTTCCGGCAAGCACTATTTGACCCGGAGTAGGCGCATGCAACTGCCCGTGAGCAGGGGTATTCGGGGCGTAAACACCCGCTCCCCGCACAGGCGCGCGCGCAGGCGAATGTGCTTGACACCCACCCCGGCCGCTCCTACCTTACGCCGGAGCTAATCCCGAAAAGAATCTCGGCCAGGGATCGTGGCGCCTGCCCCGTAACAGCCCGTAATCGCGCCCCTTTTCGTCTTACTCTTCAGGAGCATCATGACCGCATTCACGTCTGCCCACGACGTCATCCAGCGCTTCGAAGCCCAGGACTATATCTGCGGTCCCGATCTGGCTACGCCCGTCTTCCTCATGGAACGGCTCGAAAAGCCGTTGCTGGTCGAGGGGCCGCCGGGCGTGGGGAAGACGGAGATCGCCAAGATGCTGGCCGGCGCGCTGGGACGCCGCCTGATCCGCCTGCAGTGCTACGAGGGGCTGGACGAATCCAAGGCGCTCTATGAATGGGAATACACCAAGCAGCTGCTGTATACGCAGATGCTCAAGGACCGCATCGGCGAACTGCTGAAACAGACGGAAACGCTCGGCAACGCGGTGGAAGCGCTCAACCGGGAGGACAGCGCGTTCTTCTCCAGGCAATTCCTGCTCCCGCGGCCCCTGCTGGAGGCGATTCTCGCGTCGGAACCCGTCGTCCTCCTGGTCGACGAGATAGACCGGTCGGACGATGAGTTCGAGAGCTTCCTCCTCGAGGTGCTGAGCGACTTCCAGGTCAGCATACCGGAACTCGGCACGCTGACCGCGGCGCAGCGCCCCCTCGTGGTGCTGACGAGTAACGCCAACCGGAACCTGTCCGAGGCGCTGAGACGGCGGTGCCTGTATCTCTATATCAATTACCCCACCCTCGAGCAGGAGGTCCGGATCGTCCTATGCAAGACGCCGGGCATCGACGAGGACCTGGCGAACCAGGTCGTCCGGTTCGTCCAGAAAATCAGAACGCTCAACATGCGCAAGCCCCCGAGCATCGCCGAAACGATCGACTGGGCGCTGGCGCTGGTGGTCCTGAACGCGCGGCACCTCTCGCGAGACACCCTTTCCAGCACGCTGAACGTCCTGATGAAGGACCGCGAGGATATCGAACGGATCATGCGGGACGGCTACCATGATCAAGCGGCTGGTTGAGTTCGCCAGGACACTGAGACAATCCGGAGTGCGCGTTTCCATGGCCGAGACCCTGGACGCCGCCGAGGTGCTGCGGCACGCGCCGGTCACCGAACGGCCGGCCTTCAAGGCGTCCCTGCGGACCACCCTGGTCAAGTCCCACGAGGACATCCCCGCCTTCGACGAGGCCTTCGAACGGTTTTTCCTCGTCCAGGTGGGTGACGAAGCGGAAGAAACAGGCGACCCGAGCGGGGAGACCGAGGGTCCGCCCGACGGCCATCCCGACCTCGACGACATCCACGATGACGGGGAACAGGACACCCGGCGTTTCCAGGACGAACAGGGAGAGGCCATGGCCGGGGGAGGGGAAGGGGAGCCCGCGGACGGCGACGAGCCGGATGAATTGGAAGGTGAACTGGAGCGGATGCTCGCCCGCGTGCAGGTGGGTGAACAGGCGTCCGACGCGGTCACCGAGTCCGGCGCACAGCCGAACCGGCAGGCGGAAGACGTCGATCTCTACCAGGAACTGCCGCCGGGCGACGTCGAGAACCTGTACGAGGCGGTGGAGGAACTCGCCCGGAATCTCGTGACGCGCAAATCGCTGCGATTCAGGAAGTCGCGCCACGGCCGGGTCGACATCAAGAAGACGATCCAGCGGAGTTTTCGCACGGGCAACCTGCCCTTTCACATCATCTACAAGCACCGCAAGATCAAGAAGAACGAACTGGTCGTGCTGTGCGACGTATCGGGATCGGTCTGGGAGGTCGCCCGGTTCTTCATCAAGCTGGTCCACGAGATGCAGAACCAGTTCAGCCGGGCCCGCAGCTTTCTATTCGTGGACCGGATCAACGAGGTGACGGACGAGTTCGACAGCAGGCCCTTCGAAGATACAGTCGAGAACCTGAAGGACGACCACGCCCTTAATTTCTTCGGACTGAGCGACTTCGGCAGGGCCTTCTACCAGTTCCACGACGAACACCTCCTTTCCCTCTCCGGGAACACGGTGCTCGTCATCCTGGGCGACGCGCGGACGAACTGGTTCGATCCCCAGGACTGGGTACTGGGGGAATTGAACAAAAGGGTGCACCAGACGATCTGGCTGAACCCCGAACCCGTGCAGTACTGGGACACCGACGACTCCGTCATGTCCAAGTACAGCCCGCACTGCGATCACGTGCTGGAATGCCGGAACCTGGTCCAGCTTAAGGAAATCGGCGAACTGATCCTCAGGGCCTGACACCGATCGGACGGGTATGATGACACGTTTGAAAAACACGAATCGCGGCGTCCTCGCGGCGCTTTGCTGCCTGCTCGGCGTGGCGCTGTGGACGAATCGCGGCGCCGGTGATTCGGGTCACGACCTCTTCCTGCGCAACGACTTCACCTTCGGCCGGGTAGTATACCAGAACTTCGGGGGCTTCTACCGGGGCTTCGGTTTCGGGCGGTGGTCGGTGGATTTTCCGTCGGCGGATTCCAACGTGATCCGCGCCCTTCGTGCCACCACTACGCTCAAGATCAACGAACCGCAATCCGTGGAACTGACCGATCCCGAACTGTTCGATATTCCCTTTCTGTATATCCTGGAAGTCGGATCCCTGCAGTTCAGTCCGGAGGAGGTGGACGCACTGCGGGAGTACCTCTTGCGCGGGGGGTTCCTGCTGGTGGACGATTTCCACGGTTCGCGGCAGTGGGCGGTCTGGGAATCGCAGATCAAGCGGGTGTTTCCCGGGCGGGACATCGAGGAGATACCGGCGGACCACCCGATCCTGCACTGTTACTATGATTTCGACGCGTACCCCCTGGTGCCCGGGATCGCGGCGCTGTGGAACATGAACCACTACGAAAGGGACGGCGCCCTGTACGGCCACAGGCTGCGGGGGATATTCGACGACGGCGGAAGGCTCATGGTGCTGATGAACTGGAACGCGGACCTGGGCGACGGCTGGGAACACGCGGCCGATCCCGGGTATCCGCGGGAGTTTTCCGTAACCGCCTACCGCCTGGCCGTCAATTACGCCATCTACGCGATGACGCATTGATCCAGCCGGCCCGGGGCTTCCCGGAGCCGTCGAGTACCCGCTGTCTCATTCCTTATTCGTTGAATCAGCCGGCGGAGGACATCTGCCTGAGCGCGGAGACCAGCACTTCGACGGACCGGAGATACTCGTCCAGTACGATGTGCTCGTCCGGTGTATGGTCCAGTCTCGAGTCCCCCGGACCGTAGGCCGCGATCGGGCACCCCCATGCCGGGCCGAGGATGCACATGTCCGACGTGCCCGTCTTCTTCTTGAAGGTGGGCCGGCCCCCTTCCTGCCGGATGGCCCGCAACAGCGAACGGATCATCGGGGTGTTCTTCGGCGCGACGATTCCTACCAGCCGCCGGTCGCATTCGATCTCGGCGGGACCCGCCTGTTCCTTCACGAAGCCGATCAGTCCGTCGATGTCGTATTCCGGCGGCACGCGCATCGAGAAATAGGCGTCCACGCCTTCGGCCAATCCATGGTCGTAGGTATTGAAACGCCGCATTTCGAGCCGGGGAGACTCGAATTCGCTTTCGGTGGCGTGGGATGCGGCGCGGGACCGGAGCGCGTTGTAAAGATCTACGGCCCGGTCCCCCGCCCGCCGATGGTCGCCGGCGTGATGGGCGTTGGGCTGTTCGAGCCGGTAGTCGAAACCCACGAAACCCTTGTACCCGATGGTGATGCTGTCCCAGCCGCTCGGCTCGCCGATGAATACGTAGTCCGGCCGCATGCGGTCCACCAGGTGGAAGGCGCCCTTCGACGTGGGGCACTCCTCTTCCACGGCGCCGACCAGGGTGATCCGGCCTTTTTGGTGTTCCGTCAAACGGGAAAGGGCGGCGGCGAAGGCGGCCAGGGGGCCCTTGGCGTCCACGGCGCCCCGGCCGTATAGGCGGCCGCTTTCTTCGCGTATCGGAACGACGCCCGGTACGGTGTCGATATGCCCGACCAGGGCGATATGCGGTTCACCGCGGCCGACCTCGCCCACGGCATTACCCGCCTCGTCCACGTGGGCACGGATACCCCTCCGTTCCATCGACTCGACCAGGTAGGAGACCGCCTCGCTCTCTTGCGTTGAGGGACTGAACCGCTCGATAAGGCCCCGCAGCAGCGCGACGTCGTCGCGGGCGTCGCTCATTTCCCCTCCAGGGTCGGGGTCCGGCCGCGGCCGGCGCGACGCCGATCCGGGCTGTTTCCTTCCCCCCGTCCCGGGCCGGACCGGCCGGACGACGGGTTTTCTCCAAGGGAATCCAGAGATTCGCGCGTTGCCGCCACAACCTGGTCGATTTCCGCCCTGTTGATCGACAGCGGCGGCAGGAACCGCAGCACGGTATTGCCCGCGGGCAGGGCCAGTATACCCCGTTCCATGAGCCCGCGCAGCACGGGCGTGACCCGGCTTTTCAGCTCGACGCCGATGATCAGGCCCATGCCCCGTATCTCCCGTACGGCGGGGTGGTCCAACGCCTCGAGGCCTTCCCGGAAATACCCGCCGGCCTCCCTGGCGTTCTCGACAAGGCCTTCCTCGTCCAGCACACGCAGGGTCGCCAGTCCCGCCGCGCAGATCACCGGGCTGCCGCCGAAGGTGTTTCCGTGGGACATGGACGGGACGCCCTGGACCGATTCCCCGCAGAGCGCCGCGCCGACGGGCAGGCCGCCGGCCATGGCCTTGGCCAGGCAGAGGATGTCCGGCCGTATGCCGTGGTGCTCGCAGGCAAACATGGCGCCCGTCCTGCCGAACCCGGTCTGCACCTCGTCCACGATGAACAAAGCGCCCCGTTCCCTGCAAAGGGTCTCTACCCGCTTCAGGTACCCACCGTCGGCCACACGCACGCCGCCCTCGCCCTGCACGACTTCCAGGATCACCGCGCCGGTCTCCTCGCCGATGGCTTCCTCCATGGCGGCGAGATCATTGTATCTGACGTGGGAAAATCCGGGCACGAGGGGTTCAAAGGGGGCGCGGTACTTGGGGTTCCACGTCGCGCTCAATGCGCCGAAGGTGCGACCGTGGAATCCGCGCTGGGCCGCGATTACGCCGGGTCTTCCGGTGACGACACGGGCGAATTTCAACGCCGCTTCCACCGCCTCCGTACCGGAGTTGCACAGGAACAGCCGGTCGAGCCCCGCCGGGGCCGCCTCGACCAGGGCCGCGCCCAGTTCCGCGCGCACATCGTTGTAGAAGGAGTCCGGGCATATCGTGAGGCGGTTCACCTGCCGCGTGACCGCTTCGGCCACGGCCGGATGGCTGTGGCCAATGTTGGCGGTGCCGATCCCGCCGATGCAATCGATGTATTCCTTGCCGGCGGCGTCCCATACACGCGTGCCGCGGCCGCGGACGATCACCGCGTCGCGTTTCGGCAGGATGCCCATGGAAACGCCATTTTCCATTGTCTGGTAGTCTGTCATGTTCCCCATACTCCCCTCGTCGGTACCGGCGCGGACCGCCGATGTATAAACGATGTATATACGCCGATCGAGGACCGTTCGTTCTGCCCTCCGCGGTCACGGGTTACCCGATTACCGTGCCCTCGCCACGCAGCGCAGCCGTGACGGGTCCGGGTATCCTCCCGTCGCCCAGGATCACCTTTCCCACCCCGACTTCCAGCGCCTCTTTCGCGCCAAGCAGCTTCTTCTTCATGCGGTCCCGGGCGTGGGTCGCGATCGCCTCGTCTATGTCTTCACGGGCGAGGCGGGGGATCAGTGTGTCCTCGTCCTCGGCGTCCTCGAGGAATCCGGGCGTGTTGGAAAGGATGACCAGCCTGTCCGCCCCGAGGGCGTCGGCGATCACGGCGGCCGCGCGGTCACCGTCCACGTTGATGATCTCCCCCTCGTAGCTGATGGCCGGCGGCGTGATGACCGGCAGGTAACCCTGGTCCAGCAACGCGGTCAGCAGCGATACGTTCGCCTTCTCGACCCGGCCGGTATAATCGTTTCTCAGGACCTTCTTCCGGCCGTCCTCCACGATCCGGAGGGTGGGTTTCCGCCTGCCCTCGAGGAGGCGACCGTCGACCCCGCTCAGTCCGACGGCGTTGACGCCGAGCTGCTGCAGTTTCTCCACGATGCGCTTGTTCCGCTTGCCGCAATACACCATGTTGAAGATATCCAGCGTCTCCGGGTCGGTATACCGGCTCGTGTACCCGGAGGGCGACGTGACCATGCGGGGCGGCTTGCCCAGTTGTGTAGATACGGTGTTCAATTCGTCGGAACCGCCGTGCACCAGCACCAGCGGTTCGGTCTGCCGCGCGATGTCCTCCAGTACGTAGTCCAGATTGATGCCCCTGCTGCCTCCGGTCTTCACCACGATCATGCCGTGCCGCCTCCCTTAACCGCGTCCAGCACTTCCCGCCTGGGAAGGGCCGTCTGCGTACTGTCCGCCATGCGCCGTACCATGACGACGCCGTTTTTCACCTCTTCTTCGCCGATGATCAGGGTGTACGCGGCGCCGATCCGATCGGCCTGCTTCATCTGGGCCTTCAGGCTGCGGTCCTCCCACAGGGCCGCCGCGCCCACGCCGGCCGAGCGAAGTTCCTGCGCCAGGACCACGGCGACGTCCTTGGCCTCGGCGCCGAGATAGGCGACGAACACGGCGGGTTTCGGCACTTCCGGGGGTTCGATCCCCTCCTGCTTCATCGTGAGGATGATGCGCTCTATGCCCGACGCGAAGCCGATCGCCGGCGTTTCGGGTCCGCCCACCATCCGGATCAGTCCGTCGTACCGCCCGCCCCCGCACACCGCGTTCTGCGCGCCGATGCCCTCTGCCCAGACCTCGAACACCGTCTTCGTATAGTAGTCGAGTCCCCGGACCATGCGATGGTTGACCTCGTAAGGGCGGTCCAGGGCGTCCAGATACGACCTCAGCCGGACGAAGTGGTCGTCGCATGCGCCGCACAGGGACTTCGCAATCCGCGGCGCCCCCTCCGCTATCTTCCCGCAGGATTCCCGCTTGCAATCCAGAAGCCGCAGCGGGTTCTGGTCATAGCGGCGCCGGCAATCACCGCAGATCCCGTCCAGGCGCTGTTCGTACCAGGCTTTCAGCGTAGCGATGTATCCCGGCCGGCACGCGGGACACCCCGTGCTGTTCACCTGGAAGGACAGCCCCTTGATGCCGACGGCTTCGTAGATCTGCCAGGCGACCTGCATCACCTCGAGGTCGATGGCCGGGTCCTGGCTGCCCAGTACCTCCACGTCGACCTGGTAGAACTGGCGGAATCTTCCCGCTTGCGGACGTTCGTACCGGAAAGCCGGACCGATCGTATAGAGTCTCAGGGGCTGGGGCCTGCCATGGAGCTTGCGCTCGGCGTAGGCCCGGCAGATCCCCGCCGTGAATTCGGGCCGCAGCGTCATGCGCTCGTCACTCCGGTCGCGAAAGGTGTACATCTCCTTTTCCACGATGTCCGTAGTCTCGCCGACGCCCCGCTCGAAGAGGCCGGTCTGCTCGAAGACGGGCACGTCGATCCGCTCGTAGCCGTACAGTTCGCAGACCTGCCGGGTCATCTCGGACACGAACCGCCAGTAGGCCTGGTCCTCCGGCAGGATGTCATAGGTGCCTCTCGGTGCCTGGAAATTCATTTTGGTCTTCCAATACCGGTCTATACCGGTTCCTATACCGGATGCAGGCCCGGAAACTCGAGGCCCGTCCGTTCGTCCCACCCGTACATGATGTTGAGCGCCTGAACGGCCTGGCCGGCCGCCCCCTTGACCAGGTTGTCCAGCGCCCCCATGACCACGACGCGGTCGCTGTGCCCGTCCCGCTCGAACCCTACGTCGCAGAAGTTGGTGCCCGACAGGAATTTCGGATCGGGATAGCGGAACACGCCCTGTCGCTCCTTGATGATGCGGATGAAGGGCTCCCGTCCATAGGCCTCCCGGTAGATACTCCAGATTTCCCGTTCTGACAGGCCGTCGTTCACGAAGGCGTGGGTCGTCATCAGGATGCCGCGCACCAGTTCGATCGCCGTCGCGGAGAAATGGACCGAGGGCGCCTGTCCCCCGAAAGTCAACTCCTGCACGATCTCCGCCGTATGGCGATGACCCGTGGGCTTGAAGGAGCGCACCGCGCCGCTTCGGTCGGGGTGGTGGGTGGACCGGTCGGCCCGGTTACCTGCCGCGGAGGACCCGATCTTGCCCTCCATGTAGAGACGCGTGGGGTCCACCGCGCCGGCCCGCACCAGGGGCGCCAGCGACAGGATCGCCGTGGCGGCCAGGCACCCGGTGCACGCGACGTGCCCGGCGTCCCGTATCTCGTCACGGTACAGTTCGGCCAGGCCGTACACGAAGCGGTCCAGCACCTCAGGGTGCGCGTGTTCGTGTCCGTACCACGTGGGGTAGTCCGCCGCGTTCCGCAGGCGGAAGTCCGCGCTCAGGTCGATGACGCGGCCGCACAGGCCCGAAAAGGCGTCCCATCGTTTCATGGCCTCCCCGTGGGGCAGGCACAGGCACAACACGTCGCAGGGCTCCAGGTCGGCCATGGCGCTGAATTTCAGGTCCGTGACCCGGCGGAGGTTGGGATGGGCGCGTCCGACGGGCTTTCCGGCCTGCGATTCCGACGTCACCTGTTGGATTTCTATTTCCGGGTGGAAGAGCAGCAGCCGAAGCAGTTCGCCTCCGCCGTACCCGGACGCTCCTGCGATCGACACCTTGATCATGATCGGGCCACCTTTACCAGGTAGTCTATGATGCGCCCGGGAATGTCCACACCCGTCGGCCGGACGCTGTTGCGGAATTCCATGGTGTAGTTCACCTCGTTGACCAGGATCCCCTCGGGAGATTCAAGCAGGTCGACCGCCACCACGCCGCCGCCCACCGCTTCCGCCGCGCGGGAGGACAGCGTTCCCACGTCCCCGTCGACGGGACAGTCCGCGGTCGTCCCCCCCAGGGCGGTGTTGGTCTTCCAGTGATCCGAATAGCGGTAGACGGCGCAGATGGTCTCGCCGTCGACCACGAAGGACCGGATGTCCCGCCCGGGCTTCTCCACGTACTCCTGGATATAGAACACGGAGTGGTGATAGGATCCCAGGACCTCCTTGTGCTCCAGCACCGCTTCCGCCGCGTGACGGTCGTTGATGCGGGCTATCAGCCGTCCCCACGATCCGATGGGCGGCTTGAGCACGACGGGGTAACCCATGGTTTCCATCACCTCCAGCGCCGCTTCCGCCGTGAAAGCCACGCGCGCCTTCGGCGTCGGTACGCCGTGATCCACCAGCGCCATGGTCGTCAGGAACTTGTTCCCGCACACGCGGGCCACTTCGTAGGTGTTTACCGTCCTGATTCCGCTGGCATTCAGCATCTTGAGCGAGTAGAGCGCCCTGGAATGGTTGACGCACCGCTCCAGGATGACGTCGTGGTCGTACCGGTGGTTCTCCAGGTCGAAGACGATGCGCCGGTCGTCCATCCGGTCGAAGGCGACGCCCCGTTTCGCGGCCGCCTCGAAGAGCATCTTCTGTTCCGTGGATACGATGGATAGCAGCATGCCGATCTTCACGATGCCCTGCCTCCCTTCGTCACCGTATCCGCCACGTAGTCCATGATTTTGCCCGGTATATTGACCCCGGTGGCGTCCGACGCGTCGGAAAGGCCGGACGGCGGACCCATCTCCTGCACGTACCAGGCGTCCTTCGTGCGGACCATGTCCACCACCGCGACGCCTCCGCCGATGGCCTCGACGGCGGAGACCGCCAGGGCGTTCAACTCCTCCGTTACGGGTTCGTTCTCCATCAGGCCGCCGGCGGCGATGGTCCCGATCCAGTGATGGGTCAGCACCGAGACGGCGGCCACCGTCTCGCCACCCACCACGTACGCCCGTATGTCGTGTCCGGGCGCGTCGATGTGTTTCTGCATGAAGAAGATGGAATGATGGTACGCGCCGAGTATGCGTTTGTGCTCCAGGACCGTCGCCGCCGTATACTTGTCTCCTATGCGGGAAACGAGCTGGTCCTCGGGGCCCTCCGCGGGTCTCAATACGACCGGGTATCCCATGTCTTCCATTGCCTTGAGCGCCGAGTCCGGCGTATAGGCCAGGCGCATGTCCGGAACCGGGACGCCCCGCTCCCGCAACGCCAGGGTCGTCAGCAGCCGGTTGCCGTAGGTCTCCACCACGGACTGCCGGTTCACCGTGGGTATGCCCCAGTGGTCGAACACGGACAGCGCGTATACGGCCCGGTGGTGATCGACGCACCGTTCCAGCACCACGTCCAGGTCCATGTGCCGGCGGTCGAGTTCGAAGACCTGCCGGGAATTGTCGATCGTCGTCACGTCGAAACCGCGCAGACCCGCTTCGGCGATCAGCCGCTTTTCGTCCTTTCGGATCCGAGACAGCACAATGCCCATTTCCATGGTTCCCGCACCTTCTTCCTGGTCATGCCATACAAAAAAAGGAGCCGGCCTCTTCGCTCAATCGGAAGAGGAACCTGGCTCCTGTCAGTTCCCTTGGTCCGGTTATGCCCCGCAGGGGATCAACACGGACCGCGATGAGCGAACGAACGCAAATCACAATCATGGTATCCATGTTTATGTTTCATTCGTTTATTCATCGCCGTTTCCTGTTCTCGTTTGAACCCGCAAGGCGGGTGAGGGGCCTACTCTCCCCAGTCTTCTTCTTCTTCCGGCGCCAACTCCAGCTCCAGCGGACTGACGCTGATAACCTCGAGCTCCGCGCCGCATTCTTCACACTCCAGGATTTCGCCTTCCACGACATCATCGTTCACGTTGACAGCGGCGCCGCACTCCGGGCAGGTTCCCATGATATCCCCCGAATTACCTGGACAAATCCAAGAACTGAAACCCATTCCAGGGTCCTTTTACCCCATCGGGAAGGGCCCCGGTCCATCTGGAACGGTCGAAATATATGGCGCGGTTAAACCGTGTCAAGCGCTTTTATGAAGGATTTTCGTCCGTCTCCCCGGTGGATTCGTCCGCTTCGGCCAACGCCGATTCGTCGTCTTCCTCGCCGGGCGTAATCCTGGACACGTCGATCACCCGGTCCCCCTCGTCGAGGTTGATGAGCCGGACACCCTGGGTATTCCGGCCGATGGGTCGCAGGTCGCGGACAGGCAGGCGTATGATAAGGCCTTTCGTGGTGATAATCATCAGTTCGTCTTCATCGGAGACGGCGTGAATCGACACGACGGGACCGTTGCGTTCGCTGGTGCGTATGTTGCTCACGCCCTTGCTGTGCCGGCGGGTCAGCCGGTAGCTCCCGATGTCCGTCCGCTTGCCGTAGCCGTTTTCCGTCACGGAAAGCAGCGTGGTGTCCCGTCCGGACGCCAGCATGCCCACGACCCGGTCGTCTTCGCCGAGGCGAATGCCACGCACGCCCTGTGCGCCACGGCCCATCGTCCGGACGTCGCTCTCGTGAAAACGGACGGCCTGGCCATTCCGGCTGGCGATGACGATGTCGTTGTCGCCGTCGGTAAGCAGGGCCTCGATGAGGGCGTCGCCCTCGAGGATGTTCAGTGCGACGATGCCGTTCCGGCGGGGATTCCCGTAAGCGGAAAGAACGGTCTTCTTCACGAGACCACCCCGCGTGACCATCATGATGTAGTGGTCGTCGTCGAACGTCCTGATCGGCAGGAAGGCCGCAATACTCTCGCCCTGGCCGAGTTGCAGCAGGTTGACTACGGCCTTGCCACGGGCCGTGCGTCCGGCTTCGGGGATCTCCCACACCTTGAGCCAGTAACACTTGCCTCGGTTCGTGAAGAACAGGATGTAGGAATGGGTCGAGGCGGAGAAGAGGTGCTCCACGAAGTCCTCTTCACGGGTCTTCATGCCGGTGATCCCCTTGCCGCCGCGGTTCTGGCTGCGATAGGTATCCATGGGCAGGCGCTTGACGTAGCCGGCGTGGGAGATGGTGATGACCATTTCCTCGTCGGCGATCAGGTCTTCGATACTGAGATCGCCTTCGATGTCGATCAACTCGGTCCGTCTTTCGTCGCCGTAGCGTTCCTTCAGGTCGAGCATCTCTTCCTTGATGATCTGCATCCGGCGATCCAGGCGTGAGAGGATATCCCGGAAATCGGCGATCCGGGCGACCAGTTCGTTGTATTCTTCCTCGAGCTTGTCCCTCTCCAGTCCTGTCAGGCGCTGCAGGCGCATGTCCAGGATGGCTTCGACCTGGGCGCGGGACAGTCCGAACTCGTCCACCAGGACCTCCATGGCCTTCTCGCCGGTACGCGACCCGCGGAGAATTCCGATCACGCGGTCCACGTTGTCCAGCGCGACGCGCAGGCCTTCCACGATGTGGGCCCGTTGCTCGGCCTTCTCGAGGTCGAAGGTGGTCCGGCGCACCAGCACCTCGTGGCGGTGGTCGATGAAGTGCTGAATGCATTCCTTGATGTTCAGGACGCGGGGACGTCCGTCCACGAGCGCCAGCATGGTGACGCCGATGGTGGTCTCGAGCGGCGTCATCTTGAAGAGGTGGTTCAGTACGATTGTGCCCGGGATATCCCGCCGCACGTCGATGGCGATGCGCAGACCCGACCGGTCGGACTCGTCCCGTATATCGGTAATGCCCAGTATCTGCTTTTCACGGACGAGATCGGCGATCTTCTCGATCAGGCTGGCCTTGTTGACCTTGTACGGGATTTCCGTGATGACGATGGTTTCCTTCTCGCTTTGCTCATGAAGCTCGATCTCCGTGCGGGCGCGCACCTTGATCTTGCCGCGGCCGGTGTGGAAATACTCTTTAATCGCGTTGCGGCCGTATATGATCGCGCCGGTGGCAAGATCGGGACCCTGGATGTGTCCGGCGATCTCATCGATCGTGATTTCCGGGTTCTCGATCACCGCCACCATCCCGTCCACCACCTCGCTGAGGTTATGGGAAGGCAGGTTGGATGCCATGCCCACGCCAATACCGAGCGACCCGTTGCAAAGCAGGTTGGGGAACTTGCCCGGAAGCACCGTCGGCTCGTCTTTCGACTCGTCGTAGTTGGGCATGAAATCGACGGTGTTCTTGTCGATATCCTCCATCATCTCGATGGCCAGGCGGGACATCCTCGATTCGGTGTACCGCATGGCGCCCGGGGGATCGCCGTCTATGGAACCGAAATTCCCCTGTCCGAAGACCATGGGGTAACGCATGCTGAATGGCTGGGCCATCCGCGCGAGCGTGTCGTATACGGCCAGGTCTCCGTGGGGATGGTAATCCCCTATCGTCTGCCCGACGATTTTGGCACACTTCCGCGTGGGCCGACTCGGGGTGAGGTTCAGGTCGCGCATCGCCACGAGTATGCGTCGCTGGGACGGTTTGAACCCGTCGCGGACGTCCGGAATCGCCCGTGACAGGTTCACACTCATGGAGAAGTCGAGATAGGAACTCTTCATCTCGTCTTCGATGAAGATCGGCTGAATATTGTCGTGTTGTTCTACCGCCATGCTTTCCCCTTGAACTTGTTATCCCGCGTTCCGGGCGCGCCAGGCAAGCGCCGGTATCAGTGCAGGTCCAGGTTGTTGACCAGGAGGGCGTTACGCTGGATGAATTCGTTTCGCGCGGCCACGTTGTCGCCCATCAGGATCGTGAAGATCCGGTCCGCCTCCACCACGTCGTCCAGGGTGACCCGGAGCAGCGTGCGGGTTTCGGGGTTCATCGTGGTCTGCCACAGTTCTTCGGCGTCCATCTCGGCCAGCCCCTTGTACCGGGAGATGGTGGCGCCTTCGCGTCCCACGTCCAGGACGGCGTCGATCAGGTCGCCGACCCCTTTGACGCGTTTCTCGGATTTCTCCGTGCTGACTACCATCTCGTTGTCGAGGACGTCCTCCAGCCGGCCGCAAAGCTTCCGAAGCCTGCCGTACAGGGAGGGATCCAGGGCTTCCTCGACGGGATCCAGGGAGGCCGGATCGCCGCCGGGTTCTTCCTCGCCTTTCCTTGCTTCCGCCCGGTCCCGCACTTCCCTTCGGTATTCGTCGTACAGGTCCCGGTCTCGGAGCATATCCAGGATGCGGCCGCGCTTCATCCCCGTCTTGACCAATCTTCCGATCTGCTCTTCGAAATCTATCATCTCGCGGAGATGGGCCAGCAGCTTGTCTTCGGTGAGCGAGTGTCCATTGCCGTCAGCGTCCGCCCGGTGCACCCGGGTGCGGTCCACGCTCTGGTTCAGAAGGTATTCCCAGAGCTCCCGGTCGTTCTTGAGGTAGTCCTCGCGGCGCCCCTTGCGAATACGGTAGAGCGGCGGCTGGGCGATCAGGACGTGGCCGTGTTCCACCAGCGGACGCATGTAGCGGAACAGGAAGGTCAGCAACAGCGTGCGGATGTGCAGACCGTCATGATCGGCATCCGCCATGATGATGACGCGTCCGTAACGCAGCCGGGACAGGTCGAAATCGTCGTCTATGCCGACCCCGAGCGCGGTGATGATGGGCTGGAGCTTGTCGTTGCTAAGCACCGTGTCTATACGGGCCTTCTCCACGTTGAGCGGCTTTCCCCAGAGAGGCAGGATCGCCTGGAAGGTCTTGTCGCGCCCCGATTTAGCCGTGCCGCCGGCCGAATCGCCCTCGACGAGGTAGATCTCGCAGGCCATGGGATCCTTCAGGGTACAGTCGGCCAGCTTGCCGGGGAGGGTGGTGTTTTCCAGCGCGCTCTTCCGGCGGGTCAATTCGCGCGCCTTGCGGGCGGCGTCTCGCGAAATCGCCGCCTGGATGCATTTTTCGATGATTTTCTTTGCCGTGGCCGGATGTTCTTCCATGTACACGGAAAGGCCTTCGCCGACCACCGACTCCACCACGCCGCGTATATCGCTGTTGCCGAGCTTCTCCTTGGTCTGGCCCTCGAACTGGGGATCGGGAATGATCACGCTCACGATGGCGGTGATACCTTCCCGCGTGTCGTCGCCGGTTATAGGCACCTTGAGGTTCTTCAGCAGGTTGTTCCGTTGGGCGTAGTTGTTGATGGAACGGGTGAGGGCCGTCTTGAATCCCACGAGGTGGAAGCCGCCCTCCGTAGTCCGCACGGTGTTGGCGTAGGTGAAAATGTTTTCCTGGTAGCCGTCGTTGTACTGAAAGGCGATGTCGATCTGGTTGCCGTCCCGTTCCTGCCGGATTCCGACGGTATCATGGATGGGCGTCTTGTTCTCGTTCAGGTACTCGACGAACTCGACAATGCCGCCCCGGTACTCGAAAACGCTGGATTTGCCCTTGATCTCATCGTGCAGCTCGATACGCATGTGGCGGTTCAGGAACGCCAGTTCGCGGAAGCGGTGGGCGATGTGGTCGAAATTGAACTCCGTCGTGTCGAAGATCTCATCGTCCGGCTTGAAGGCGACGGTCGTCCCGTTCTCCTCCGTCTCGCCCCTGATCTCCAGGTTGCAGACGGGAATGCCCTGCTCATAGCGCTGGTAGTACACCTTCCCGTCCCGGCGCACCTCCACGACGAGCCATTCGGAAAGGGCGTTGACCACCGACACGCCTACGCCGTGCAGGCCCCCCGAAACCTTGTAGGATTTGTTATCGAACTTCCCGCCGGCGTGCAGCATGGTCATGACGACTTCCACGGCCGGCCGGTTCTCCGTGGGGTGCGTTTCGACCGGTATGCCGCGGCCGTTGTCGATCACGGTGATCCGTCCGTCTTCTTCGATGTACACCTTGATCGTATCGCCGAAACCCTGGAGGTGTTCATCGATGGCGTTCTGCATCACTTCTTCAACGAGATGATGCAGGCCGGTGGAGCTGGTGCTCCCGATGTACATGGCAGGCCGCTTGCGAACACCCTCGAGTCCCTTCAGGACCTGGATATTTTCCGCTTCGTACTGATCGGTATCCGGGGTGCCTGGGCCCACGTCCGGGTTTTCCGGCTTGTTTTCCTGTGTTTCTGACATCGATTTTACCTTCTGGAATTGGTGAATATGATGTCCCTGACCAGGGGTCTGCCGAAAGACTGTTCAAGTCGATTCAGAATGTCCGGCTTCATGTAGTGCAATTCCTGGCTCCAGGTGGCGCTGTCACACTCCACGAACAACTTTCCGCCGTCGAAGAAGACCGCCCGCGCGTGCACCGCAATGCGGTCCCCGACCACCTGTGCCCACCGGTCCACGGCCTGCTGTTCCTCCAGCCTGCCTTCCATGCCGAGGTTTCTCACCAGTTTCCCGATGGCATCGCCGAGGGTCGTGGTCTTTTTGATCCGCGTCATGTCCGAGTCTCAGTCATAGGGCGTCACCGCGCCTTCGTGGACGCGGAAACGGGTTATCCCGCGCCGGTAGTCCCCGATATCGCTTTCTTTGGCCGTCGTAATGAAGGTCTGGCCGTACGTGGGAACCATTTCCATCAGCCGGCCCGTCCTGGCGGCGTCGATCTCCGCGAAGATGTCATCGAGCAGCAGCAGCGGAGGGGCCTCCAACTGGCGCCAGAGAAAGCGGGCTTCCGCCAGCTTCAGGGCAGTCGCCGCCGTCTTGTGCTGCCCCTGCGATCCGAATGTCTGCAGCGACACCCCGTTCATCCGGATGGACAGGTCGTCCCGGTGCGGCCCCACCTCCGTCATGCCCCGCGCCCTTTCCCGGGACGCGGCACGGTCCAGCGCCTCCTCGAAGGCGGCCTCTATACCGGCCAGGGCCTCGAAATCGAAGGATGGCGCATAGCCGATCTCCAGTCGCTCCGTGTCTTCACTGACGGAGGCGTGAATACCCGACGCTTCATCCTTCAGGTCCGCGATAACTTCCACCCGTTTCCTCATGATGCGGCTGCCGAGTGCGACAAGCGGCGCGTTCCATACATCGAGGTCTTCCATCCTTCCCGGGTTCTCCTGCAACGCACGCAAGGCCTCGTTGCGTTGGCGGACCACCCGTCTGTACTCCTGCAGGGCGGAAAGATACGCCGCGTTGGACTGCGAGATCGCAATGTCCAGAAAACGCCGGCGCGAACTCGGCGAGCCCTGCACGAGCCTGCGGTCGTCCGGTGAAATCACCACGGCCGCCAGGATGCCGTACAGATCCGACAGGTTCCGCCGGGGAGACTCGTTTACGAAGACCTTCTTTCCCGCCTGGCGGGCGTACCTGATCTGCACCTCGACCTCCCGGCCCTCCGCCGACCGCCCCGTTCCCCGTATCAGGAAATGGTCCGATCCCATGCGCACGAGATCCCGGTCCTGCGACTCGCGGCAGGAACGGGCTACGCACAGGTAGTAAATCGCCTCCAGGAGGTTGGTCTTGCCCTGTCCGTTCGTTCCAATAAAAACGTTTGTCTGTAAATCACAGGCCAGCGACAGGTCCGTGTAATTCCTGAAATGGCGGAGGTCCAGCCCTTGCAGGTGCACCTTTAACTTTCCGGTTCGGTCGTTCTAAAGGGCATGATCAGGCACTGGTAGTCCTCGCCCTCCGCTTCTTCTTTGGAAGGGGTGATGATCCCCGCGCTGACGGGTGAATCGAGTTTGAAAACCACCTCGTCGCTCTCGATCCGTTCCACGACATCGAGCAGGTACCGGAAGTCGTAGGTCGTATCCATGGCTTCGCCTTCGTATTCGGCCGGCACTTCCTCCCGGGCTTCTCCGCCGATGTCATGGCTGGACGAACTCAATTCGACGAACCCCGGCCGGAACGAATACCGTATCTGCCGGGTGGAGGGGTTGGACAGGACGGACACCCGGCGGACGGCGCTTTCCAGTTCTTCGCGGTTCACCTTGACCACCTTGTCGTTCCCCGTGGGAATAACCCGTTCGTAATCCGGATAGGTCGCTTCGATCAGCCTGGCGAAAAGCTGGGCGTTCTCGAGTTCGAAATGGACGTGGTTCTGGCCGATCGTGATGCGGGACGGCGTATCCGATTCCCCGATGAGGCGCGAGAGGTTGTTCAGCGCTTTTGGCGGCACGATGATCCCCTCCGTGCCCGCATCGGAAACATCGCATGGGAGCGTCGTCTTGGCCAGGCGGTGCCCATCGGTTGCCACCATCCGGACGGCGCCTTTGCCAATGCGCAGGAAAGCGCCCCACAGACTCGGGTGTACCTCGTCCTTCGATACCGCGTACACCGTCTTGCGGATCAACCGCTGCAACGAAGACGCCGGCAGGGTAATGGTCTGATCCGAAGGCAGATCGGGCATCGCCGGGTACTCTTCCTTGCTGATGCCCACAAGGCGAAACACCCCCCTGTCGCACCTGACCGTCACCTTGACCCCATCCACCTCGATATCCACGGGCGCATCTGGTAACTCGCGCACCATCTCCGCGAATTTCCGGCCGGGCACCGTGATAGCGCCTCCCTCGGATATCTGGGCGGGTATCTTCGTCACGATGAATATATCCAGATCGGTGGCCCCTATCGTCAGGTGGCCGTCTTCCGTCTCAAGGAGCAAGTTGGACAGGATGGGCAGCGTGGACTTCGGAGGGACGACATTCAGGACGGTCTGTATACCGCTCATCAGCGTGGAACTGGCCGGTATGGTGATCTTCACAGGGGTACTCCTTTGGGCAGTCGTCGCCGGTTGCCTTGTTCGATGCACTCGGCATGGAATGAACAAAGGCCGCAATTTGTACAGTAACCTTTTACCACTATTGAATATTATAAAGAAAACCGGAGGCGGTACGCAAGGGATTTGTGAGGCAAAACCTACTTCATGTTGTATAACGGCGTGGGCAGTCCACTGAAAAAGTACAATATATTGTGTATCTGTATTTATATAGCATGTGTATATAAGAAAGAAAGAATACTAATAAAGGATGTGGATATGTGCATAAGTGCGTTATGAGCACTATAACTATTAATTAAATCAGTGGTTTATGGAAAAAACACCATGTGGAAAAAGTAGCACCTAAACAGATGTTTATCCACACTTATCCACACACTAAAGACGAGGAACGGCCAAAACACCCATTTATACACATTACATCGACAATTCCCATACCCTTATCCCCCGGGTTATCCACATTAAATACACCCACCGATCGGCCAGTTGCGCGCATGAACTGATCCGCACCGCTACATGGCCGTAACTTCCGGATCGGAAGCCTATCCACATCGAGACCGGATACCCGTAGTGAATAGGTGTGGAATCTTCGGAATCAGAGCGAGTAAACTCTTGTCGGAGAGGAGGTTATGATTGCTTCACATTGTTAACAAAATGTGGATAACCACCAACTTATCCACATCGTGGCGGGGGAAGCGCTTGGTTGGAGGGGGGTGTTGAACGGCAGACGGGTTAAGACAGCGCATTTTTGATCCTGTCGAGCTCTTCCTGCAAATGCTCGTCGTTCAGCAGGAGCTTTTTCACCGTCTGGCAGGCGTGAATAACGGTCGTGTGGTCTCTCTTGCCGAAAATCGCGCCTATGTCCTTGAGCGACGCGCGGGTCATGTCGCGGCAAAGGAACATCGCAATCTGGCGGGCCGCCACCACGTGCTTTTTCCGGGTCTTCGCCACGAGATCCTCGACAGAAACGCCATAGTGACCGGCCACGGCCTTCTGTATGTCCTCTATTCCCACGGATCGCTGTCTTCTGCGGATCTTGTTCTTCAGCACCCGTTTCGCCACTTCGATCGTGATATCGCAGTGACTAAGCGAAGCATAGGCCAGCAGGCTGAGTACGGCCCCTTCCAGTTCCCGTATATTCGATGCGACCCGGTCGGCGATATAAGCGATGACGTCCTGGCTGAGCGACAGTCCGTCCTTGTCCGCCTTCTTCTGTAGAATGGCCTCCCTGGTTTCGTAATCGGGCAGCTTCATGTCCGCGAGAAGCCCCCATTCGAACCGGGACACGAGACGTTCTTCGAGGCCGGAAAGTTCCTTCGGGATCCGGTCGCTGGTAAGGACGATCTGCTTGCCCTTCTGCCGAAGCACGTCAAAGGTGTGAAAGAACTCCTCCTGGGTGCGGTCCTTGTGCCCCTTGCAGAAGAACTGTATGTCGTCTACGATCAACAGATCGACGTTTCGGTAGGTCTGCGCGAACTCCTTCGTCTTTTTTTCCTGGATGGACTCGATGAATTCGCTGTAGAAGATTTCCGAGGTGACGTAACGGATGCGGTCGACGGTCCCGAGACGCTTCGATTCATGGGCGATCGCCTGCGCCAGGTGGGTCTTGCCCAGGCCTACGCCGCCGTAGATGACCAGGGGATTGAAGGTTTGCTGGCCCGGGGATTTTACTACGGCCAGGGACGCTGCGTGGGCGAAGTCGTTGCACTCCCCCACGACGAAGTTCTCGAAGGTGTAATTGTCGTAGAGGTTGTCGGTCTCCACTTCTTCCACGATCTGCCGGTCATCGGCCGGCACGTAGGAGGGCAGGTCGGTAAGCACGGGGACAATCTGGGTATTGCCCTCGAAAATATGATAGTCTATGGCCACCGGCCGGCCGAGCTGGGTCGTAACGACCTGCCTGATCTGGTCGTGAAAGCGCTTGAGCATCCGCTCGCCGGAGAACGGGTTCGGCACCTCTATGGTGAATTTGTCGGATGTAACGTCATGGCCCCTGGTCCGCTCGAACCATGTCGCGAACGTCTGCGCCGGCATCATGCCCCTCAGTTCCGACAAGCACACAGACCAAAGCTGTGCAGGGTCTTCCTGCTTCATTGCGTATTACCTTGTGGACCGAAGGGGATGGAATGCCCGTGAACGGATCGTGTGGAATCCCGGTCCGAAAACATACTCGTACACTCGCATGTTACATGCTAAATAGTTGTAATTACTACATTTAAGGTGGTGTTTGGAACTACAACAAATCCACGGCAGGCGGAAACGTTGCGGGTAATATCCGAACAATAGTATGTAACGCGAAGCAGGTGCTGTCAAGATTAATATCGAAAAGATTTGCGCCTTCTCGATTACCAAAAACAACTTGACAATTTCGTGATCGCCCGGTATTATCGAGGGCTGTTATTTTTAAGAAAAAAGGCAGGAAATAGCCGGGAGTAAACGATGAAGCGGACCTTTCAACCGAGCAATCTCAAGCGGCACCGCAGGCACGGCTTTCGTCGAAGGATGAGCACCAAGGCGGGACGGCTGATTCTGAATCGCCGCCGCGCCAAGGGAAGGACCCGCGTTGCCGTTTAGGCGCCGCCCGAGTGCGGCAGGACCGATGTGCCATGGCCGCCGGTTCCCGACGTTTCCCCCAAGACGAACGCATGAGACACCGGTGGGAGTTCGAACGCGTCAGGAAGAGCGGGCAGACCGTCCGGGGACGTTCAATGATCCTGTCCCTGGCCTCCTGCCCGGACCGGCTTGAACGCCGGGTCGGATTCGTCGTGACCAGGCGCTGCGGCGGAGCGGTCAAGCGTAACCTGGTCCGCCGGAGAATGCGAGAGATCTACCGGCTGAACAGAAGCCGTCTGAAGAGGGGGATGCATCTGGTGCTCATCGCCCGAAGTCCCGGGCAGGAAGCAACGTACCGCCAGATGAACGAAGAGTTCCTTTCCCTCTACCATACCGCGGTGACACGCATATGTGGAAAAGGCTGACCACGGCAATCACGACCGCGCTCGTCTGGGGTGTCCGCGGATACCAACTCGCCGTATCCCCGCTCCTTCCGCCAAGTTGCAGGTTTACCCCCACCTGTTCAAAGTACGCCATCGAAGCGCTGGAACGAAAGGGCCCGTTCAACGGAACCTGGCTGGCCGTGCGAAGACTGCTGCGTTGCCATCCCTTTCACCCGGGCGGTTTCGATCCGGTTGAGCGACCGGGCGGCCCTGGCGGCCCGGACGGTTGAGGTGGTAGAAGCGACCCGGACGGGTTAAGCGGTTGAAGCGGCCCTGGCGGCTTAGGCGAACCACTCGATTAGCCGCAGGCCACGGCTTGAAACCCTGGAATTACACCGACAATGGAAAAACGGGTACTCGGCGCATTCGGGCTCATCATACTGACCTGGATCGGTTATTACTACATTATATATCCCATGTACGCGCCCGATCTTCCTCCTCCGGTCGACCGGACGATAACGCAGGAGCAGCCGGGAGACTTTGCGACTGGGGATGTACCGGTGGGCGACTTCCCCGCTGGAGAGACCGAGGTACCGGCCTTTGACGCCCCGGCGGACGCCGCAAGGACGGAGCCGGTGCGGACGCCGTCCGCCCGTAACGCATCCACTCCTCAACCCGAACAGGCCGCGGAAAGCTGGGACCGTTCCGAGCGCGTCTTGTATCTCCCCCCGGCCGAAAACGCCCCCGAACCCCGTGAAATTGTCGTAGAGAACCAGTACTACCGCGGCGTGATCAGTACGGCGGGGGGCGTCATAACCAGTTGGAAACTAAAGGGTTATAGAGGAATCGGCGGGGACGACGTTGAACTCATCCCACCCGATCGCGAAACCGGCCCCGATATCGTGCTCACCACGGAGCGGGGGCCCCGCAGCACCCGCGCCCTTCGCTTCACCGCGGACCGCGACGCGGTCGTGCTGGGTCCCGGGCAGGCCTCGGGATCGCTCACGCTTACGGCCGATACGCCTGGGGGCCTCTCCGTTACCAAGGTATTCGTGATCAACCGGGACGACTACGCCGTGGACCTCCAGGTGAAGCTAAGCGGCGGGGAGAACCTGCTCCTGGGCAGCAAGTACTATCTCCGGTGGGGCGGCGGAATCAACGTGACGGAGAAGGACTGGGACCAGGACCTTTACGCTTTTCGGGGTTTCGCCTCGCTCAACGACACGGTGATCGATGAGGACCTCGGAAGCGAGCTCGAAGACCCCAGGCCAGAGACCACGGGCGAGACCCACTGGGTCGGTGTCCGAAGCAAGTATTTCTTCACCGCCATGGTGCCCGTGGACCGGAAGGCCAGGGGCTACCGGCTGAACGGCCGGCCCGTGCAGCGCCCGCAATACGTCGACCGGCAGATCGCCGCGGAGCTGTCCATGGGGCTTGCGTCTCCGCTTGTGGACAACTTCCTCCTCTACCTCGGACCGGTTCACTACGATACCCTGGAACAGTACGGATACGGCCTCGAGGGCGCCGTCGACCTCGGATGGACGATCATTCAGCCCATCAGCCGGATCACGCTCATTTCGCTGGTCTGGCTGCACCAGTTCATTTCCAATTACGGCGTCGTCATCATGGTGTTGTCCTTCATCGTGAAGCTCCTGCTATTCCCACTGACCCACAAGAGCATGAAGGCCACCCAGGGCATGGCCGCGCTTCAACCGAAAATGGAATCCCTCAAGGAGAAGTTCAAGAACGATTCTACCAAGCTGAACCAGGAGATGATGAAGCTGTACCGGGAAGCGGGGGTGAACCCCCTGGGCGGCTGCCTGCCCCTGCTGCTGCAGATGCCGATCCTCATTGCGCTCTATACCATCTTCAACAGCACGATAGAACTGAGGGACGCGCCTTTCGTGGGGTGGATCCAGGACCTGTCCCTGATGGATCCTTACTACGTGCTGCCCATCCTCATGGCGGCCACGATGCTGCTGCAGTCCAAGATGACGATGAAAGACCCCCGCCAGGCCATGTTCGTCTACATCATGCCCGCGGTGCTGTTTTTCATCATGATGAACCTGCCTTCCGGCCTGATCCTGTACTGGACCATGATCAACGTGCTGACCATCGCGCAGCAGGCGATACAGAACCGGTTCTTCCCGGTTCAACCCGCGAAATGACGCACCTGCCATGCACTGGGCGACTGGGTGCGGCACTCCCCCGATAATCCCATGGACTCGCAGGCCCCGAACGATACCATTGCCGCGATAGGCACGCCGCCCGGCGAGGGCGGTCTTTGCGTGGTGCGCATGAGCGGCCCCGACGCATTCTCCATTGCCGACAGGGTGTTCGGCGGTGCCGCACGGCCTTCCGCGTGCGTGACGCACACCATACATCACGGCCACGTCGTCGACCCCGGGACCCGCGAAAGGGTCGATGAAGTGCTTATGTCCGTGTTCAGGTCGCCACGCACCTACACGCGGGAGGACCTGGTAGAATTCAGCGGCCACGGCGGCATGGTGCCAGGGAGCATGATCCTGGATGTGCTGATCCGCTCGGGCGCCCGGCTGGCGGAACCGGGCGAGTTTACAAAACGCGCCTTTCTCAACGGGAGGATCGACCTGCTGCAGGCGGAAGCGGTGGGCGAGTTAATCAGGGCGCGGACCGATGCCTGTGCGCGGGCGGCACTCAGACAGTTGAACGGGACCTGCTCGCAACAGATCGACGGATTCAGGATAAATCTGATTCAAACTATTGCAAATATTGAAGTAACGCTTGACTTCACCGAAGAGGACCTCCCCGATGTGTCGCCGCGGACCTTCGTGGAACAGCTGCGACCCGTCAAGGTAGCGCTGGATCGCCTCATCAGGTCATCCCGCGAGACGCGCGTGCTGCGAGACGGGATCCGGATCGCGTTACTCGGCAGGCCCAACGTGGGTAAGTCCAGCCTGCTCAACATGCTGACGTCGCGGGACCGGGCGATCGTACATCCCGAATCCGGGACGACGCGGGATACCATCGAGGAAAGCGTCGATATCCGCGGCGTGCCCATTGTCTTCGTGGATACGGCAGGAATCCGGAATACGTCTGATAAAGTTGAACAGCAAGGCGTTTCGCGGTCGCAAAGGGAACTGGCGCAGGCCGACATTCCAGTTTTGGTTTTCGATGCATCGCTTCCACCGGATGACGATGACCGGCGACTGGCTGCGCAGTTGTCCGGGCGGACCGTTGTGTTTATATTGAATAAGTGCGACTTGGATTACTACGATCCGGACGCCTACACAGCATTGCTGTCAGGCGGCCCATCGGTCCGGACCTCCGCGTTAAACGGAGCAGGCCAGGAAGATCTGTTGGAGGCGATTTTCGAGATTGCGCAATTCGATCCCGCCGGTTTCGAGTCGGGACTCGTAGTTAATGCCCGGCAGGGCGAGTTGCTTGACCGGGCAAAAGCCAGCCTCGAAAGAGGTATTGGCGTCCTGGAAGAAGGATCAGGCGCTGAAATGGCCGCCGTCGATCTACGGGAAAGCGTGCAGCACCTCGGCGTGCTCGTGGGGAAAGAAATCGGTGACGCGGTGCTGGACCACGTATTCTCCAGGTTCTGCATAGGGAAATAACGTTCCACGTGAAACAGGGGCCATGCAGTGGATGGAAATGATCAGCAGACAACGGTCGAAGTCCTCGTTATCGGCGGCGGCCACGCAGGATGTGAAGCCGCTCTGGCGTCGGCCAGAATGGGCGTGGAAACTGCGCTTGTCACACTCGACGCATCGAAGATCGGACAGATGTCCTGCAATCCCTCCATCGGCGGCCTGGGCAAGGGACAACTGGTGCGGGAAGTGGACGCGCTCGGCGGGGAAATGGGTAAGGCCGCGGACGCGACGGCCGTTCAGGTCAAGATGCTGAACACGCGCAAGGGGCCGGCCGTCCAATCCCTGAGATCGCAGAATGACCGGGCCGCGTACAGGGATTACATGCAGCGGGTCATCGGGGAGACACAAAACCTGACCGTGGTGGAAGGAGAGGTGTCGCAGGTGGAGGTCGAAAAATGTCGCATAGCGGGAGTCCGGACAAGTGACGGCCGTAGCATCTCATGCCAGGCCGTAATCGTGGCTTCCGGCACCTTTCTGAATGGCGTAATGCATCGGGGTGCGAGCAACGCGCCCGGGGGACGCCTGGGTGAAAAAGCGGCAACCAGCCTGTCGGATTCCCTGCGCAACCTCGGGTTCAATATAGGAAGGCTTAAAACCGGCACACCGCCCAGAATAGATGGTAACTCAATAGATTACAGCATGTTGGACATAATACCCGGCGACGAGTTTCCCGAACATTTCTCCCAGGAAAGACTTTCGCCGGCCGATGAACAACTGCCGTGTTACCAGACGTTTACAAACGCCCGAACCCACGAAATAATCTGGTCCGCCCTGGATCAGTCTCCCATGTTCTCCGGAAGGATAACCGGCCGCGGTCCCAGGTACTGTCCGTCGGTAGAGGACAAGATCGTGCGCTTCCCGGACAGGGATAGTCACCAGATCATACTGGAACCCGAGGGATGGAACACCGACGAGGTATATGTAAACGGATTCTCCACCAGCCTGCCGGAACCGATCCAGGATCTCGCGCTGCACACCATAAAGGGCCTGGAAAAGGCGGAGATCGTCCAGTTCGGATACGCCGTCGAATACGATTTCATTCCACCGGAAAACCTGACCCGTTCCCTTGAAACGCGCCAGGTCGCCGGCCTGTTCCTCGCGGGACAGATCAATGGAACAACGGGATATGAGGAAGCCGCGGCACAAGGGATTTACGCTGGCATCAACGCCGCGTTGTCGGTGCGGAAACGTCCCGCGTTCATCCTGGACAGGGGTGAAGCCTATATCGGCGTGATGATAGACGATCTCATCACGAAAGGTGCGGACGAACCCTACCGGATGTTTACATCGCGCGCCGAATATCGGCTGCTGCTGAGGCATGACAACGCGGATATGCGACTGTCGGATCGTGCTTTCGAAGTTGGAGTGATCTCAAGAGAACGTCACGAAACCACGGTCGGCCGGAGACGGTTGGTGGAAGGGGAAACAGAACGGCTGAAACGGGTTTTTGTAGCCCCGGACGTCATAAACGGCATACTGAAGGCCAGGTCCTCGATGCCAGTAGCGGAACCGGTGTCGATGCACAAGCTATTATCCCGCCCCGAGATACAATACTCGGATCTGTATCCCGTGGACCCTGCTCCGATGGATCACGAGCCATCAGTCATCGGGCAGATACAGACTGCGGTTAAATACGCGGGATACCTGGACCGCCAGCGTAAAGAGATTGAACGTATGCGGACCTGGGAATCCCGTGAGCTCCCTTCTGACTTCGAATACGCATCGATCCGGGCCATGTCACACGAAGCGCGGGAAAAACTGACAGAAATCAGGCCGGCAAACGTGGGACAGGCATCGCGAATACCAGGCGTGACGCCGGCTGATTTGTCCATTCTGGTTGTGCATCTGGAACGCCGAAAATCAGTTCGCCGCGGTAAAAGACAGGTGTTCCACGTGGAACAATCGAAAACATGAAATGGAAACACTCGAGCCATTTGCGCTACGCATCGAAAAGTTGGGACATCGCCTGGACGCCCGTCAAATCAGGGCATTCGAACGATACCTGGCCGAAATAAAACGCGTAAACAGTCAGCTAAAGCTCGTATCTCGGAACGATCTGCAACGCATTCCGACGAGACACTTCCTCGATTCGGTCATGTCCTCCCTGAAGGGCATCCTGCCCTCGGGTGGTTCGATAATCGACATAGGTAGCGGATGTGGTTTTCCAGGGATTCCTCTTGGCATTTTACTTCCGGATACATCCTTCTTGCTGGTTGAGTCAAATCAGAAAAAGAGTACTTTTCTCAGACAGGTAAGGCGCGTTCTCTCGCTGAACAATGTCAACGTGTGCAACGCCCGCATAGAAAGACTGCCTGAACTCGTAGCAGATAGATTGTTTGACGGCGCGGTAGCAAGGGCCGTCGGTTCAATAGGTCAACTGGCAGGATGGTGCGGATGCGTGCTGAAACCGGGTGGAATGCTGATTTGTTACAAGGGGCCGGAACCGGAAGGAGAAATCGAGTCGGCCGGGAACGTCCTTGAAGAAGAGGGTATGGTCTGGGAAGGAACACATTCATACGACGAAAGTCGCCGTGATTCGCCTACCCTCGTCGTGTTGAGAAAACGGAATGAAAGTTGATCGGTAGTCGAGGCAACATCTGGTGAAGTGCAAAACCAGCCGTAAGACAATAAAAACCACCGATTAAACAGCCTACCCCAACGCCGATTGGACAGCGGTGACAATAAACGCGTATACATAATAATATACGGGCATTGGGTCGTGTTACACTCAACAATATAACATAGTGTAATATCAGTAGTTACGATCAGAGAACAACCCGCTGTAACCACCGAGCAACATGACCTCTATTTCCTGTCCGGCCTTCATGTATTCCTGGTCTTCATGGCTGACGGCCAATCCATCCGCAATGGACATGGACCTTAGAATGCCTGAGCCCTGAGCGCCGGTACGCGAAGCAAAATAGATGTCTCCTCGCTTACGGAGGGTGACGCGAATGAACTGTTTTCGTCCAAGCGATTTTGTGATGTCCTCCAACAGGCGGGCCTTGATCGTGGGACGATAGATGCTGGTGTAGCCTTGCATCTTGAGCAGAGCGGGCCGCATGAACAGTTCGAAGGTGACCATGGAAGCTACGGGGTTGCCCGGCAGGCCGAAGACTATGGTGTCTTCGATCGCGCCGAAGGCGAGTGGTCGCCCGGGCGTCATGGATACCTTCCAGAATGCCATGGAGGTGCCGACGGCTTCGAGGGCTGCCTTGACGTAGTCGTATTCTCCCACTGAAACTCCGCCCGAAGTAATGATCGCGTCCGCCACGAGTCCGTCGCGCAGTACCCGTTCAAGCGCTTCCTGTGTATCGGGACAGATACCCAATCGCAAGGGGATGGCCCCGGCATCCGCCACCAGTGCGGAAAGGGCGTATCCGTTGCTGTCCACGATCTTGCCGTCTTCAAGCGGTTCATCCACGTCGACGATCTCATCGCCGGTGGAAAGCACCGCGACCCTGGGGCGGCGGTAGACCGACACGTGGGAGCGATTGGTAGAGGCCAGCAGGCCGACCTCGGCCGGCCGGATCAGCATCCCGGAAGGGATGATGAGGTCTCCTTCGCGGATGTCTTCGCCTGCCCTGCGGAGATCCGTTCCGGATTCCACGGGCTGGAGAATGCGCACGCGCCGCTCATCGACCCGTAATGTGCGCTCGGCGCGAACGATGGTATCCGCGCCATCGGGCACCGGCGCGCCGGTCATGATGTGTATGGCCTGTCCGTGTCCGACGGAGTGTTTTGCCACGTATCCGGCGGGCAGATCCTCAACGATCTCCAGTTCCGCCGGGGAATCCGACGACGCGGGCACCGTATCCGCGGCACGGACCGCGTAGCCGTCCATGGCCGAATTGTCCCAGGGTGGCTGGTTCCTCGTGGCGTGGACGTCTTCGGCAAGCACCCGGCCGAGGGCCGACGCGATATCGACTCTCTCCGCGCCGAGGGGCCGGATCCGGTTCAGTATGGCATCGCGGGCTTCGATCACTGAGATCATCGCAGGTTCCTCACGATACGGCCTGGCCGGCTGCGCCCATCAGCAGCACGGAAACCTCGGCTCCTCGGGAAATGGACGTCACGCCCGTTTCCACGATGACGAGCCCGTTGGTCCCGGTCATGGAACTGAGCATGCCCGATCCCTGGCCCGCGACTGTCGAGGCGTGAAACCGGCCGCCGGTACAGGTGATCCTGGCGCGGAGATAGTGCCGACGGTCCCCGCCTGCCGTCAGGTCGTTCTCGAGTTCCGCCTGAACCGTAGGCAAGCGCCAGTCATGGGGTCCATAGCCCATCATCTTGCGCATGGCAGGCCGCGCGAAGAGGAGGAAAGAGACCATGCACGAAACGGGATTTCCCGGCAGGCCGAAAAACGGTTTCCCTTGCAGCATCCCGTAGGCCAGGGGCTTCCCGGGCTTCATCTTCACCCGCCAGAACCTCATATCCGCGCCCAGGTCTTCCAGTACTTTCTTCACGTAATCGTAGTCGCCGACGGATACGCCGCCGGTCGAAAGGACCACATCCGCGCTCAGGGCGGACCGTATGGCCTCTGCGATCTCTGACTCGCTGTCCCCGGCGATGCCCAGGTTGACGGGCCTTCCGTTGCATTCACGCACGAGGGCGGACAGGGAATAGCTGTTGCTGTTGACGATCTTTCCCGGTTCGAGCCGTTCGTCGATTTCTACCACCTCGTCGCCCGTGGAAAGCACGGCCACGACCGGCCGCCTGCGCACCGAGACCTGGGACCTTTGGAAGGCCGCCAGGAGACCGATCTCGCCGGGACCGATTTCAGCGCCGCCGAACAGGACCCGTTGGCCCTGTCTTACGTCTTCACCCCGGTAGCGTACGTTCTGGCCCGGGCTGACCGCCTTAAGGACCTCGACATCTTCCTCGTCCTGCCTGGTGTTCTCCACCATGACGACGGCGTCCGCGCCTTCGGGGAGGAAGGCGCCGGTCATGATGCGCGAAGCTTTGCCGGGACCCACCCGCACCGCCGGAACGGTCCCCGCCGGAATCTCTTCGAGGACCTCGAGACGGCAGGGGGTATCCGCGGATGATCCCGTCGTGTCCGCGGCCCATACGGCATAGCCGTCGACGGATGAATTGTCGTGGGGCGGCACGTCGAACCTCGGCGCCACGTCCTCGGCGAGCACACGGCCCTGACTCTCGGACAGCGGTACGCGTTCGATACCCGAGACGGAGACCGAGTCCAGCACGATCTCCTGGGCTTCCTCCACCGTGAGCATGCGGTCCGCAGTCATGAATCCATCCCCCAAGGTCCGCAGTACGACTTACCTGCCGCTGGTTTTCGCCATGAACGCTTCGATGTCTTCGATCGACCTGGGCAGGCCGTCCGACAGTACCCGGTGTCCGTCTTCGGTCACCAGCACGTCGTCTTCGATGCGCACGCCGATATTCCTGTATCGCTCGAACGCGGGGCGGATCGCCTCGATCAGCGCCTGATTCCGGGGGGTGTCTTCGAGGTTTTCGAGCGTGTCCTCCCGGATGTAGATACCTGGTTCTATCGTGATCACCATGCCCGGCCTGAAGGGCATGTCCCTTCCGCCGACGTCATGGACGTCTAGGCCAAGCCAGTGGCTGGTGCCGTGCATGAACCACATGCGATACTGGTTTCCCGACGCATCCTCAATCAGCCCCAGCTTCAGGAGCCCGTCCGCGACTGCCTTCCGCGCCGTTTCATGCACCCTTCGTATGGTCATGCCGGGCCGGACCGCGGCAGTGGCGCGGGCATGGGCATCGAGGACGACATCGTACACTTCACGCTGTGCTTCCGTGAAGACCCCGCCGACCGGAAACGTCCGGGTGACGTCGGCCGTGTAGTTTCCGACGGCCGCGCCGATATCGGCCAGGACGAGCTCGCCCATCGCGATTGCACGGTTGTTCTCTTCGTAGTGCAACGTCGTCGCGTTGGGACCCGAGGCCACGATGGATGGAAACCCCCAGCGTGCGCCGTGACCGCGATAGGTGGCAAGAATGATGCCGTCGAGTACGGATTCGTTCAGTGGTTCCGCGGCGCCGGCCGCCTTGCGCATGATGGCCCGTTGCGCCAGGCACGTAATGTCGATAGCCCGTTGCAGCTGCTGGAGCTCCCAGGGTGACTTGACGACACGCTCGTCCCTGAAGAGACCGGACGCCAACCGCACCTGCGCAGCGGGAAATCGCGCGGCTTCCGAGGCGAATCGCAGGGCCCGGGGGTAGCGGGAACCGAACCTGGACTGCGCGTCGGCCAGCAACCAGACTTGCACGGGTTTTCCGCGCTCGATGGATTCGGACGTGACCTGGTAATCACGCGCGTCGCCGGACGGACGTTTTTCATAGGCGGATCCGCCGAGGACGGCCTCGACAAAGGCTTCGAATTCTTCAATCGGCCATACATGCGCGATCCCGGTCATGCGCCGGGCTTCATCTACCCCGATCATGTGGCCGGTCCAGATTTCCCGCGCGGGGTCGCGCCTGGGGAGAAAGAGGATTTCCTTCTGGCTTCTATTATCGGGCAGCAGCACGAGCGCGGCGCCGGGCTGGCTGATGCCGGTCAGGTAGAACAGGTTGCTTTCCTGGCGGTAGGGATAGTTGACGTCGTTGCTGAATACCTTGGGTTCCGCCCCGAACAGGATCATGATCCCGCTGCCCATGCCCTTGAGTATCCGGGCTCGCCGTTCCGTCAGTTCCTCCGCCGGCGCCGGTCCGGCGTCCGCCGTGATCGACACGGCCTCCATCTGTGCTGCGGCCGGGGAAGCCGACCCTGCTCCATAGAGGACCGCGATCCAGAGCGCGGCGGAAAAGACCGCGTACAATGCGGTGGAAAGGGCCGTCCGCGTGGAAAAGCCCTTGCGAAAAGCAGCGAAAAAGGCCGTCCAGGGCCTGGCGTAGAAAACCGCGCACCACCCGGTGGCAGCCGTAAAAGAATCCACCATATTTTGTCGCTTCATGGGTCGTCGTCCTGTGGAATCGTTCGTGTCGTACGCGTCGTGTGTGTCGTATGTGTTCATGTGGTGTATTCCGCGTTCACGGTCACGTATTCATGGGACATGTCGCAGGTCCATACCGTCGCCGCGCCGTCTCCCAGCTTGAGATCGATTTCGACCGGAATCTCCCCGGCGGAGAGCGCTTCCCGCATGGCCGGTTCGTCGAGGGGCAGCCCCCGGCCGTCCCGCGTCAACTGCCGGCCGCACAGGAACAGGTCGATGGCGTCGGGGTCCGATTCGGCGTCCGCGTAGCCGACGGCGCAGAGGATCCGGCCCCAGTTTGGATCGTGGCCGTAAATGGCCGTCTTCACGAGCGCGGAGTTCGCCACGCTCATGCCGATCGTCCGGGCGTCCTCGTCCGTCCGGGCGCCCTGCACGCGTATCTCCACGAGTTTCGTCGCTCCTTCGCCGTCCCGGGCGATCTTCTTGGCCAGGTCGGTGCAGACGTGCTCCAGCGCTTCGGCGAACCGCTCGTAGGCGTCCCCGTCGGGCCGCGTGATTACCGGGTTTTCCGCGGCGCCGTTGGCCAGGATGAACACGGTGTCGTTCGTGCTCATGTCGCCGTCGACGGTGATGCAGTTGAAGGACTTCCCGGCGGCCCGGCGCAGGGCCGACTGGAGGGCCCCCGGCGCGATGGCGGCGTCCGTCGTGATCAACCCGATCATCGTGGCCATGTTCGGACAGATCATGCCCGCGCCCTTGGCGATTCCGCCGAGCACCGCGGCCGACCCGTCGAGATCGCACCGCACCGCGCAGGATTTGGGGACCGTGTCGGTCGTCATGATTGATTCGGCGGCGTCCCGGTCCGAACCCAGCCGTTGCCGGTCCAGCGCTTCCCGGATGCCGTCGCGGATTACGTCCAAGGGCAGGGGACGGCCGATAACCCCGGTGGAGGCGACGAGGATCTCGCTTGCAGGCACGGACAGACCGCCGGCAACCAGGCCGGCCATCTCCCGGGCGTCCGCCATGCCGGCCTCCCCGTTGCACGCGTTGGCGTTGCCGCTGTTGGCCACCACGGCCCGCGCCATGCCCGTCTGCAGATGGTCCCTGGACAGGATCACCGGCGCGGCCTGCACCCGGTTCGTGGTAAATACGCCCGCCGCGGAGGCGGGACAGCCCGCGTCGATCAAAACCAGGTCCTTGCGGTTGCCCTTCGGACTGTTGATACCGCAACTCGCGGTGTTGGCCAGGAATCCCTTCGGCGCCAGCACGCCTCCGTCTACCGTTTGCATGGTCAGGCCCTCGCTTCTCTCAATATCTCATGCCATTCCTGCAGGCTCTTCACGGAAATCTCGCTGCCCTCGTTCTTGAGCGCCTGGATGGCCTTGACCGCGGACCAGGCCCCCGAGAGCGTGGTGATGCACGGGATGTTCTGCTCGATGGCGGCGCGGCGGATCATGTAGTCGTCGTCACGCGCGCTTTTGCCCAGGGGCGTGTTGATGATGAGCTGGATGTCGTTGCGGCGGATGTGGTCCACGATGTGCGGTTCGCCCTCCCAGACCTTGTTGACCCGGATGACCCCCAGGCCGGCGTCTTCCAACGTCTGTCCGGTCCCGCTCGTCGCCATGATCGTGAAACCCAGGTCGACGAGTTCGCGGGCGATATCGATCACGTTCTCGTGGTCGAAGGCGTTGACGCTGACCAGGACGGTGCCGGAAAGGGGCAGGGAGCCGCCCGCCGCGCTCTGCCCCTTGGCGAAGGCGATGCCCGGTTCCTCATAGATGCCCATTACCTCGCCGGTGGACTTCATCTCGGGCCCGAGGAGGCTGTCCGATCCCGCGAATTTGACGAAGGGCAGCACGACCTCCTTCACCGAGGCGTAGGGCGGGATGATCTCTTCGGTGAAGCCGAGTTCGCGGAGGGTCTTCCCGGCCATGACCCGCGCCGCGAGCTGGGCCAGCGGGACGCCGATGGCCTTGGACACGAAAGGAATCGTCCGCGAGGCGCGCGGATTGACTTCCAGCACGTAGACGACGTCGTTCTTGATGGCGTACTGCACGTTGATCAGGCCGACGACCTTGAGGCTCCGGGCCAGTGCGTGGGTATAGGATCGCATCGTGTCGATGTGCATCGGCTTGACCATGTAGGGCGGAAGCACGCAGGCGCTGTCCCCGGAATGGATGCCCGCTTCCTCGATGTGTTCCATGATCCCGCCCAGGACGACGTCCGTACCGTCGGAGATGGCGTCCACGTCGTATTCGAAGGCGTCTTCGAGGAACTTGTCGATGAGGATGGGATGTTCGGGGGACACGTGAACGGCGGTCCGCATGTAGTTCTTCAGGGAGTCGTCGTCGTAGACCAGGGCCATATTGCGGCCGCCGAGGACGTAGGAAGGCCGCACCAGCACCGGGTATCCGATCTCGCTCGCCACCCCGAGGGCCTCTTCGAATGAAAAGACCGTGCCGTGGGGTGGATGGGGGATGCCCAGTTCCGTCGTCAGGGCGCCGAACCGCTTGCGGTCCTCGGCCAGGTCGATGCTGTCCGGCGAGGTGCCGATGACCGGGACGCCCGCGCGCTCCAGCGGCAGGGCCAGCTTGAGGGGCGTTTGTCCGCCGAACTGGACGATCACGCCGTCCGGCTTTTCGGTTTCGATTACGTTCATCACGTCTTCGAAGGTCAGGGGCTCGAAGAACAGCCGGTCCGAGATGTCGTAATCGGTGCTCACGGTCTCCGGATTGCTGTTGACCATGATCGTTTCGTACCCGTCCTCCTTCAGCGCCATGACCGCCTGCACGCAGCAGTAGTCGAACTCGATCCCCTGGCCGATGCGGTTTGGCCCGCCGCCCAGGATCATGATCGTCTTCCGCGTCTTGGGCCGGGTCTCGTTTTCGGTCTCGTAGGTCGAATAGTAGTAGGGCGTCATGGCCTCGAACTCGGCCGCGCAGGTGTCCACGGTCTTGAACACCGCGTCCACGCGCGCCTCCATGCGAAGGTTCCGGACCGCCCGTTCGTCGCTGCCGGTCAGGTGGGCGATCTGTACGTCGGAAAACCCGGCCTGCTTGGCCTTGTACAGCAGGTTCCGCGGCATGGACCCGTTCCGGTGCGCGCCGATTTCGCCCTCGAGTTCGACGATGTCCCGCAGGTTGTGGAGAAACCAGGGGTCGACCCCCGTCAACCCATAGATCTCTTCGATGGGCATGCCGAGCTGGAGTGCGGACCTGATCTGGAAGATGCGCTCCGCCGTGGGCCGGGACATCTGTTCCCTGAGGTCGTTCAGCATGCCGTCCGCGCGCCCCGCGGCCAGGCCGCCGGCGTCGACCTCGTCCTTCCCGTCCGCACGCCCCGCGGCCAGGCCGCCGGCGTCGACCTCGTCCTTCCCGTCCGCGCCGAGGCCGTGGCGGTCTATCTCCAGGCCCCGGAGCCCTTTCTGGACCGCTTCCTTGAACGTCCTGCCGATGGCCATGGTCTCGCCCACCGACTTCATCTGCGTACCGAGCTGCGTATCGGCGTTGGGGAATTTCTCGAAGGCCCAGCGCGGGATCTTCACCACCACGTAGTCGATCGTGGGTTCGAAGGAAGCCGGCGTCTCCCGGGTGATGTCGTTGGGTATTTCGTCCAGCGTGTACCCGACGGCAAGCTTCGCGGCAATCTTGGCGATCGGGAAGCCCGTGGCCTTGGAAGCCAGGGCCGAACTGCGGGACACGCGGGGGTTCATTTCGATGGCCAGGATGCGGCCGTTTTCGGGGCTGACGGCGAACTGGATGTTCGATCCG